>Ga0335085_10000639_pt1 | contig 92994 bp, 88 predicted proteins | sample Lox_Sample_45_FD_206712 | JGI IMG/M metagenome (GOLD analysis project Ga0335085, IMG submission 206712) | Soil microbial communities from Loxahatchee National Wildlife Refuge, Florida, United States - Lox_Sample_4.5 | ecosystem: Environmental > Terrestrial > Soil > Wetlands | place: USA...
AGAAGTCCGCATCATTCTTGCCGCCAACCCGTCATGCGGACTTCTGAACCAAAGCCACACTAGATCAATAAGTTGCTAGTGTCCTTCGATTCCGAACTTCGCCAACGAGAGTGCGGCAGAATGATCCGAACTTCGGAATCGGGACACTAGCGAGCCGCGCCTCAGGCGGGCCGTAACCGCAGGCGGGCAACGGCGGCAGCGTTGACGCCGGCCCCTGGCGCCCCTATAAGCGCCGCTTCGCAGACATATCCGTAAGATCATGGCCAACACCAAGTCAGCCAAGAAGGCGGCGCGGCAAATCGCGCGCCGTACCGCAATCAACAAGACGCGTCGCTCCCGGTTGCGCGGCGCTGTACGCAAGGTCGAGGAGGCAATCGCCGCTGGCGATCGGCCGCGTGCGCTTGCGGCCATGGCCGAGGCCGAGCCCGTTATCGTTCGCGCCGCGCAAAAGAACATCGTGCACCGCAACGCCGCCCGGCGAAAAGTGTCGCGGCTTACCCATCGAATCGCTCAACTCGGCAAGGCGTAGCCACAACGCCGATAGCCGCCCCCGGCGGTAGCGCTATACTAACGGGGGCTAAGCTGGGTCTGCCGGTCAATTGGCGGTGGATTGACATCAAATTGTTGCAGAATTGTCACGCCGCGCAGAAAGTTTGCACGGGTGATGCCTTGCGGCAATCCTCAATGTCAAAGCTGTGAAACTTTTATTTGCTCCGCGTGACGGCGCGTGGGGCTACCCGCGAATCTTGGGCGAAATAATTTGTGCGCGATGAAAGACTTATCACGCACATGTTTGGGACCGCTTTGAGTCGAGCCCAAATTCGGTGGTCGAAGTTTATTTGCTCCGCTGCCGAATTGCGCCGTTTTCCGGCGCGGAGCGAGCGCCAAACCCTTGCCAATTAGCCCGTTGAGTCAAGGTCTTGCCCCACCGCTCGGAGTTCTTGGGCGTTGCCTGACTGCGGAAAATCCAGGGTTGGCGGCATTTTTTGCGGTTGCGGCTCGAAAACGGCGTGTTAGCGTTTTCACTCCTTCGGCATCTGAAGGTCTTTTGAAAAATCGGTGCAAGTCAGACCCATCAAGGCATGGGTGCGGGAGAGTCGTGTCCGGTGTGTCCCGTACCGGCTCGTTACGTCGGGTTCCGAGTGCGCAGATTGAGGTGAAGACCGTTCGCAGTGGCGCGCGACCAGTGGGGGCGAGCCAATCTTGCGGGGAGCACAGCGAGAGTAGGCGACCGCGCCAGCGGAATTTAGCAGCGATAGAGGTGGGGCATGAAAGCGGCAGACCATCAAACGGTATCGGTAGCTGAGGCTGGTTCGCCTAAAATTCAGCTTGTTGCGTTTTCAACATCCGCGGCTTCGCTCAACCGGTGTGGATCGGCGATCCGGCCCAGCGGTTGATTGGACCTTACTTCCGGCCGGCCTGCAATTTTGCGTTCGCGCCCGCGCCGCCAAAACCAGCGCTCGAAAAGTATGTAGCGTGCCGCCGGTCGCGCCTGGTGGGTTTATTCTCGCCTTGAGTTGCTCGTTTGAATCCCTCTTCAGCCAAGACAATGCAGGCCGACATGACGAGCATGGACCAAGAGCGCTGGCAGAAGGTCAAAGATCGTCTGCGCGCGGAGCTCGGCGAAGACGTATTTTCCAGTTGGTTCGCGCGCATGGAAATCGAAGGCATCGACAACGGGATCGTGCGCCTTTCCGTGCCTACGCGCTTTCTGCGCAATTGGATTCAATCGCACTACAGCGAGAAGGTGCTCGGCCACTGGCAGGCGGAAGGGCCGACGATCACCCGGCTCGACCTGACCGTTCGCTCGGCGGCGATCCGGCTGCACGCGGCTCAGCCCAAGCCAGCGGCGAGTCCGGCGCCGGCCCGCGAGGCTCATGCCGCGGCGCCGAACGGCGGCGAGCCCCGCAGCGTGCCATTCATGACCGTGCACGAAGCGCTGGGCGGCTCCCCGCTCGATCCGCGGTTGACCTTCGATACCTTCATCGTCGGACGCTCGAACACGCTTGCCCACGCGGCGGCAAAGCAAGTGGCGACCAGCCGCCGCGGCGAGTCGCTGATGTTCAATCCGCTCTACATCCACGCCGGCGTCGGGCTCGGCAAGACGCATCTGTTGCAGGCCATCACCTGGGCCGGCAATGCCAGCGATCGCAAGGTCCTCTATCTGACGGCCGAGCGCTTCATGTACGGCTTCGTCTCGGCGTTGCGTTCGCAGACCACGCTTGCCTTCAAGGAAGCGGTGCGGGCGATCGATGTTCTCGTCATCGACGATTTGCAGTTCCTGCAGGGCCGCTCGACGCAGGCCGAGTTCTGCCACACGCTCAATGCGCTGATCGATGCCGGCCGCCAGGTGGTGATCGCCAGCGACCGCCCGCCCGCGGACCTCGAGAGCCTCGACGATCGGGTTCGCTCGCGCCTCGCCGGGGGTCTCGTGGTCGAAATCGGCCCGCTCGGGGAAGAACTGCGGCTTGAGATCCTCAGGAGTCGCATCGCTGCGGCGTGCGCCCTGCATCCCGGGTTCGACGTGCCGGCGTCGGTTCTCGCCTTCATTGCCAAGTCGGTGACCCATAACGGCCGCGACCTGGAAGGCGCCGTCAACCGCTTGCTCGCCCACAACAAGCTGACCGGTCAGCCGGTCACGCTGGAAATGGCCGAACGCGAAATGCGCGATCTGATCAGGCCCGCGGAACCGAAACGGGTCCGGATCGAGGACATCCAGCGGGTGGTCGCGCGCCAGTATAATGTCAGCCGCGCTGATCTGTTGTCGTCGCGGCGAACCGCCAATGTGGTGCGGCCGCGCCAGGTTGCCATGTATCTGGCCAAGATCCTGACGCTGCGCTCGCTGCCTGAAATCGGCCGCCGGTTCGGCGGCCGCGATCACACCACGGTCCTGCACGCCGTGCGTAAGATAGAGACGCTGGCGAGCAACGACAGCGGGTTTGCCGAGGAGATCGAATCGCTCAAGCGCCAGCTGCAGGATTAGTCGTCCGATCCGGTTCGGGCGACGGTCTTGTGAAACGCAGGGGAAAAGAGCGGGGCGCTCGCCACCCGGTCTTGCCGAAAGCATCGCGCCACGCCACTTTTATTGCCCCCGCTGTGAACGGATGCTGCGATGAAGGTCACTGTAGAGCGTTCCGAATTGTTGCGGTCGCTCGGCCACGTGCATCGCGCGGTGGAGCGGCGCAACACCATTCCGATTCTTGCCAATGTGCTCATTCGGGCCGAGCGCTCCAAGCTCAGCCTGCGGGCGACCGACCTCGATCTTGAGGTGACCGACACGATCGCGGCCGAGGCGGGACCGGGCGGATCGACCACGGTGCCCGCCCATATGTTCTATGACATCGTGCGCAAGTTGCCCGAGGGTGCGCAGATCGTGCTCGAATCGTCCGGGGATCGCGCCGCGCTTGCGATCCGCGCCGGCCGTTCGCGCTTCACGCTGCAGACGCTGCCGGAAAGCGACTTTCCCGATCTCGCGCCGGGCGACATGACGCACAAGTTCACGCTCAAGGCCGCGGACCTCAAGCGGCTGATCGACAAGACCCAGTTCGCCATTTCGACGGAAGAGACGCGCTACTATCTCAACGGCATCTATCTGCACGTCGCAGGCACGGCGCCGGCGCAGACGCTGCGGGCGGTGGCGACCGACGGCCACCGGCTGGCGCAGATGGAGCTCGATCTGCCGAAAGGCGCCGCCGGCATGCCCGGCATCATCGTCCCGCGCAAGACGGTCGGCGAGGTGCAGCGGCTGCTCGAAGATGGCGACGCCGAGGTGGTGGTGGAACTGTCGGCCGGCAAGATCCGCTTTACGGTCGGCAGCGTGATCCTGACCTCGAAACTGATCGACGGAACCTTTCCCGATTACGCGCGGGTCATCCCGCTTGCCAACGACAAGGTGCTCGTCGTCGACAAAAAAGAGTTCGAAGCCGCGGTGGACCGGGTCTCGACGGTGTCGAGCGAACGCGGCCGCGCCGTCAAGCTGTCGCTGACCGCGGGCCGGCTCTTGTTGTCCGTCACCAATCCCGACTCCGGCAGCGCCACCGAGGAACTCGAAGTGGAATACGAATCCGATCCGATCGATATCGGGTTCAATTCCCGTTACCTCCTCGACATCGCCGCTCAGATCGAAAGCGAGGCCGCGGTGCTGAAACTTGCCGATCCCGGCTCGCCCACGCTCATTCAGGACAAGGAGTCCAAAGGCTCGCTTTATGTGCTGATGCCGATGCGGGTCTGACGCGGTTGGCGGGCGCTTTCGGATGCCCGGCCCGCTGCCGGCATCCACTTTCCGCGGCACATTTTTCCCGCGGCTCGGCCAGGTCGCGCCTCGCCGGGACAAGCCCGGCCATACCTAATACAAGCGCTGCGCCATGACGTCCGCCCGCATCCGCCGGCTGAGCCTGACCAATTTCCGCAACTACCGTGCGGCCTCGCTTTCGGTCGCAGCCGACACGGTCGTGCTGGTCGGCCCAAACGGCGCCGGCAAGACCAACCTGATCGAGGCGATTTCGTTTCTGGCGCCCGGCCGCGGCTTGCGCCGCGCCACGCTCGAGGAGGTGGCGTTCCAGGAAGGTGACGGCTCCTGGGCAGTCGCGGCCGAAGTCGAAGGCGCGCTCGGGCTTGCCACGCTCGGCACCGGCGTCGAGCGGGCCGCCGAAGACGGCGCGGCGCCGCACCGGCTCTGCCGGATCGATCGCGAGCCGGTGATGTCGGCGGCGGCGTTTGCCGATCACCTGCGCGTGGTCTGGCTGGTGCCGGCGATGGACACCCTGTTCGTCGGCGCTCCATCGGAGCGGCGGCGTTTCCTCGACCGGCTGGCGGCGGCGGTCGACGCCGAGCACGCCGGCCGGGTCAGCGCGCTGGAACGGGCGCTGCGCTCGCGCAACCGGCTTTTGGAGGATCCGCGGTGCGATCCGCATTGGCTCGACGCCGTCGAGCATGAAACCGCAGAGCTTGCCGTTGCGGTCGCCGGACTGCGCGCCGAAACCGCGCATCGGCTCGACGGCGCGCTCGCCCGGCGCCAGGACTCGGCCTTTCCCGCCGCCGCGATAGCGCTCGACGGCTGGATGGAAAAGCTTCTGCCGGCCCATCCGGCCGTCGAGGTCGAGGAACGCTATCGCGCGATCCTGCGGGACAACCGCGCCCGCGATGCCGCAGCCGGCCGCACGCTTGACGGCCCACACCTCACCGACCTGGCCGTCGCCTACGCCCAGAAGGGCATCGGCGCCGCCGATGCGTCGACCGGGGAGCAGAAGGCGCTGCTGATCGGCCTCGTGCTGGCGCATGCGAGCCTCATCGCCGAGATGACCGGGTCGGCGCCGGTCCTGCTGCTCGACGAGGTGGTCGCGCACCTCGACCCGTCACGGCGCTCGGCGCTGCACGCCGAACTGGCGCAGCTCGGCGCCCAGACGTGGATGACGGGCGCCGACCCCGCGCTGTTTGCCGAAATCAAAGGCGGTGCGGCGATGATCGAAGTGCAGGCAGGCTCCTTGGAACTGACGCGCGCATAACCACATCGTTCCGGCGAAAGCCCCTCGGCTTTGCCGATCACGCGATTCACGCGACCGGTCACGATCGCGCTCGCCCGATACGCGGGCGCGGAACCAGATGGCGAAATCGCCCTTACCTTGGGGAGGGGCAGGAAACGGCCAGCGTCGACCGAGGCCCAATACCGATGCCGGAACACGCAGCAGACACGATCGTGCGCAATCTGATCGCGGCACTGGATCGCCTGCGCGACGATCTGGATCGAGTGGAAATGTGGACCGCGGCGCTGCGGGATTTTCAGGAACCGGCACCCGGCTATCGGCCCGATGGCACATACCTGTTGCCGCAGCGGCAGCCGCCGCCATCGGACCGCTAGAGTTTTTTGGTGGAGCATGATCTTTTCGGAAAACCGGTGTCCACTTTTCCGGATCATGCTCTAGCCGTCTGTGCCGCCTGAATGGGCGCTGGCGCGGTCTCCTTCCGCGCCTTCTTTGGCGGGAGCAAAACGCCCGGCAAAGAGGCCTCGACAAGGCCGCCAACCGGCCGCTTTTTCAGCCACGCCGGACCATTGAAAAATACTGATTCGACAATATCTTATGCTCATCCACTTTGCCCTGTACCGGGCGCGATTTTCGTGTACAAGAAACAGGCGATTCCCGCGCGTAATTTGGCGCCGATTCGAAAGCTCCCACATGGCCGAAGCCGTCCGTAAGCCCAGCCCCGTTGACGCCTCCGATTACGGTGCGGAGTCGATCAAGGTGCTCAAGGGCCTCGACGCCGTGCGCAAGCGGCCGGGCATGTATATCGGCGATACCGACGACGGTTCGGGCCTGCATCACATGGTCTATGAGGTCGTCGACAACGCCATCGACGAAGCGCTCGCCGGCTTTGCCAAGGAAGTCGTCGTCACCCTCAATCCGGACGGCTCCTGTACCGTGCGCGACGACGGCCGCGGCATTCCGACCGATGTGCACAAGGGCGAAGGCGTCTCCGCCGCCGAAGTCATCATGACGCAGCTTCACGCCGGCGGAAAATTCGACCAGAACGCCTACAAGGTTTCCGGCGGTCTGCACGGCGTCGGCGTCTCCGTCGTCAACGCCTTGTCGACTTGGCTCAAGCTCACGATCTGGCGCGACGGACACGAGCACTTCATGGAGTTTCGCGACGGCGAGGCGGTCGCGCCGCTTGCCGTGGTCGGCGCGGCTTACGACCGCCGCGGCACCGAGGTGACGTTCCTGCCGTCGAAGCGGACTTTCAGCATGACGGAGTTCGATTTCGCGACGCTCGAGCACCGGCTGCGCGAACTCGCCTTCCTCAATTCCGGCGTCACCATCGTGCTCGCCGACATGCGGCACGCGGTCGAGAAGCGCGAGGTCATGCGCTACGAGGGCGGCGTCGAAGCGTTCGTGCGCTATCTGGATCGCAACAAGACGCCGCTGGTGGCGCAGCCGATCGTCATCAAGGCCGAGCGTGACGGCGTCGGCGTCGATTGCGCGCTGTGGTGGAACGACGGCTACCACGAGAGCGTGCTCTGCTTCACCAACAACATCCCGCAGCGCGACGGCGGCACCCATCTTGCCGGGTTCCGCGGCGCGCTGACCCGGCAAATCACCGGCTATGCCGAGTCGGGCGGCGCCGCCCGCAAGGAAAAGGTTGCCCTCACCGGCGACGATTGCCGCGAAGGCCTGACCGCGGTGCTTTCGGTCAAGGTTGCGGACCCGAAATTTTCCTCGCAAACCAAGGACAAGCTGGTTTCGTCCGAAGTGCGGCCGTCGGTCGAGGGCATCGTCAACGATTCGCTCAAGGCCTGGTTCGAGGAACACCCGTCCGAGGCCAGGACCATTGTCGGCAAGGTGATTCAGGCGGCTGCGGCGCGCGAAGCCGCGCGCAAGGCGCGCGAGATGACGCGCAAGAGCGCGCTCGGCATCACCTCGCTGCCGGGAAAGCTCGCCGATTGCCAGGAACGCGACCCGGCCAAATCCGAACTTTTCATCGTCGAGGGCGATTCCGCCGGCGGCAGCGCCAAGCAGGGCCGCAACCGCGCATTCCAGGCGGTGCTGCCGTTGCGCGGCAAGATCCTCAACGTCGAACGCGCCCGCATGGACAAGATGCTGTCGTCCGAGCAGATCGGCACGCTGATCACCGCGCTCGGCACCGGCATCGGCACCGACGAATTCGCCGCCGACAAGCTGCGCTATCACAAGATCATCATCATGACGGACGCCGACGTCGACGGCGCCCATATCCGCACGCTGCTCTTGACCTTCTTCTACCGGCAGATGCGCGAGCTCATCGACCGCGGCCACCTCTACATCGCGCAACCGCCGCTCTACAAAGTCGCGCGCGGCAAGTCGGAGCAATATCTCAAGGACGAGCGGGCGCTGGAGGATTACCTGATCGACGCCGGCCTCGAAGACACGGTGCTGCGGCTCTCCTCCGGCGAGGTGCGCGCCGGCAACGATCTGCGCAGGCTCGTCGAGGAGGCGCGCTCGATCCGCAATCTGCTCAACGGCCTGCATAGCCGCTATAACCGCAGGGTGATCGAGCAGGCGGCCATCGCCGGGGTGCTGCAATCGCGCGTGACCAACGACCCGGCAACGGCAAACGCGGCGGCCGAATATATCGCGCGGCGGCTCGACGCGCTGGCCGACGAAACCGAACGCGGCTGGGCCGGCAATTTCAACAACCAGGGCTTCTCCTTCGAGCGCACGTTGCGCGGCGTCAAGGAGTTTGCGGTGATCGACCAGGCGCTGCTCGGCTCGGCCGATGCCCGCAAGCTCGACGAATTCGCCGTCTCGCTGCAGCAGATCTATCCGCGGCCGACCCCGCCGGCGATGCTGCGCCGCAAGGACGAGGAGACGCCGATTCACGGCCCGGTCGACCTGTTCGAAGCCGTGATCGCCGCCGGCAAGAAAGGCGTCACGCTGCAGCGCTACAAGGGTCTCGGCGAGATGAACCCCGAGCAGCTCTGGGAGACCACGCTCGACACCGATGCCCGCTCGCTGCTTTGCGTCAACGTCAAGGAAATCGACGAGGCCAACACCCTGTTCGACGAACTGATGGGCGACAAGGTCGAGCCGCGCCGCGAGTTCATCGAAGCGCACGCGCTCGCCGCCAGCGTCGACGTGTAGTCGCAAAGACAAGGCCGGCGCCCCGTGGTCTTCCACCTCTCCCCAGCGGGGAGAGGTGCGATTGAGCTTGCAATTCCATATTTGCTGCGGTCGCCCCCGTCCATTCCACCATCAGCCGACGGCCACCTCAGCTCAGCACACGCAGCTTCGATTTCCGCCGGGCTCTTGCCCACGGCACGAGGATTTCGATCGTTCCTGTTCAAGCACAGCGTACCTCGAGGCGGCGCCGCCCCGGCGCGATAGCTCTTTGACTTCATGTCGTGGACACGGGATAAAATCGGCATTCTTCCGCACAGAGGGGTGCCGCGTCGTGGAATTTTCCGTCTATTCCGAGTTGCAGACCTGGCCGGGCAAGACGCAAGCCCAGGTCTATGCCGAGGCGCTCGAGCAGATCGTCAATGCCGACCGGCTCGGCTATGCGACCTACTCGATCATCGAACACTTCTTCTTTCCGAAGTTCGGCGCGTCGCCGAACCCGTTTGCGTTCTTCGCCAAGGCCTCAGAGCGGGCGCGGCGCATCAAATTCCGCACGCTGGTGCACGTGCTGCCCTATCACAATCCGGCGGTGCTCGCGTCGCAGATCGCCCAGTTCGACATGCTGGTCGACGGCCGCTACGAGTTCGGCGTCGGCCGCGGCCACGGCTGGATCCCGCTCAAGGGCGGCGTGCCGGTCGAAGAGGCGCGCGCCCGTTACGACGAGACGCTGAAAATCCTGATCGAAGCCCTCGACAAGGAGCGCTTCTCCTACGACGGCAAGTATTACAAGATCAAAGACAGCCATATCGTGCCGCGGCCGACGCCGGGCCGGAAGTTCCGCATTTTCCTCGGCGGCACGAGCGACTCCACCTACGAGCTTGCCGGCGAGCGCGGCTACGGCATGGTGGTGCCGCCGCTGCTGCCCTACGAGGCGCTGCGGGCGCAGCTCGACATCTACCGGGCGTCGTGCGCCAAACACGGCAACAAGCCCGACATCGTCTGGATTCACGCCTGCCATCTCGACGAGGATCGCGCCACCGCCAAGCGCGAGGCGGAAAAAATGATGCGCGGCTTCCTCAAGGGCAATGCCTCGGTGCTGCTGGACCATCCGGACGAGATGCCGTCCAAGGCGGCGCTGGAGGCGTCGGGCTACGGCTTCTATGCGTCGGGCACCATGGAGCACCTCTCTGACATGCCCTACGACGAGATGATCGCAAACGACGTGGTCTGGGTCGGCACGCCGAGCGACATCATCGAGCGCATCGAAGCGGTGCAGAAGCTGTGCGAGGGCCTCACCGAGGTGGCGCTGACGCTCAATCCCGGCGGCGTCGAGCACTGGAAGACCATCAAGACCCAGGAACTGTTCGCCCAGCACGTCATGCCGCACTTCGCCGGAAAGAAATGATGCGGTAGCGCGGCGAGGCGGAGGCAGGCTTCGTCAGAACAGATCGAAATATTCGTTCTGCTCCCAGGCGGTCACGTCGGCGTCGCCGGGCCGTTGTCCGCTTTCGGCGGTGAAGCGCGCAAGCTCAGCCTCCTTGAGGTGGGCGTAGTAGTCGATGAAGCCGGCGCCGAAGCCGTTGCGCAAGACTGCGTCGGCGCGGAGCGCGGCGAGCGCCTCGCCGAGATGCTTCGGCAACAACGGCGCATCGGTCTCATAAGGCGTGTCCGCGGCCCGGCCGGGATCGCTCTTTTTCGCCATGCCGTCGAGCCCGGCATAGATTTGCGATGCGATGTAGAGATAGGGATTGGCGGCGGGCTCGCCGACGCGGTTTTCCAGATGCGTCGCCTCTTCGCCCGGCTGGCCGAGCACGCGCACCATGACGCCGCGATTGTCGCGTCCCCAGATCGCGCGGTCGGGCGCGAGCGCGAACGGCCGGTAGCGCTTGTAGCCGTTGACGGTCGGGGTGGTGAGCGCGGCGGCCGCAACGGCGTGCGCAAGCAGGCCGCCGAGGAAATGCCGGCCGATGTCCGACAGGCCGTCGGCGGCATCGCCGACAAACGCATTGCGGCCGCGTTTGCGCTCAATCAGCGATTGATGCAGATGCCAGCCGGAGGAAGCGAGATTGGGCAGTGCCGGCCGGCACATGAAGCTTGCCAGCAGGCCGTGCCGCCGCGCTATTTGTTTGGTCGCGGCGCGAACGAGGATCATGGCATCGGCGGCGGCGAGCCCGAGCTGCGGCCGGAACGTGAATTCGCACTGGCTCGGTCCGAGCTCGACTTCGAGCGAGCGGAGCGGCAGGCCGAGCGCGGCAACGCCGCGCTGGATCGGCGCAAGCGCCGCATCGAGCTGATCGAAGCGCGCTTCGGTCAGATATTGGTAGCCCTGGGTGAGCAGGCTCACCTCGGGCGCGCGCGGCGGCCAGGTCGCGTCGTCCGGATGAAGCCGCGGATTCTCCAGCTTGAACAGATGGAATTCGACCTCGAGCCCGGCGAGGAAGTCGAAACCGGCCGCACCGAGCCGCGCCAGCGCGTCGCGCAGGACCTGCCGGGTCGAGAACGGCACCGTCTTGCCGTTGGTGAAGACGATATCGCACAGCATCCAGCCGGTGTTCGGCGCCCACGGCAGGACGCGGAAGGTCGCCGGATCGGCGATCATGACGAAGTCGCCGGCGCCCTGCATTTCCAGCATGTCGAAGCCGCCGCCCGCGGTGAACACCGGCCAGGCGGTCTTGTGCGCGGTGTCCTTGGCAAGCAGCGTCGTCGTCATGGTAACACCGTTCGCCATGGCGGCGGGCGCGTCGGCCGCCACCATCGTCTTGCCACGCAACACGCCATGCTGATCGGCGAAGGAGAAACGTACGAGTTCGAGCTGCTCCTGCTTGATCTTGTGCGCCACCGCGCGCGCCAGGCGCGCCTGTTCATCCGACCACAGGCCGTGACGCTCGACGAAGGTTGTTGCGCTTGGTCGCCGGCGCGGGGCCATGCCGCGATACTTAGTGACCGTTGGCCCAGCTTTTCGTTCGCTGCCGCTCGTCGCTGGTGCGCCGCCAATAGCCTTGCCAATCGGCCACTGGCCCGATGCCGTCGACGCAGGCCGGGCCGGTGACTTTCGCCGCCGCCGCGGCATCGAGCACCATCATCGGCTTTCCGCCTTTGCCCGATTGATCGAGCGCCGTGCGCAGCAGGCGCCGATAGGCGCTGATTGCCTTGTCGGAGGTGCCGAGATGCTCCTCGGTGCGGTCCTGGATCGCGCCCATCGACTCACAGGCCCATTGGTCGTGCACGTTGATGTCGGTGCCCATGCCGGTATAGGTCGTTTGCTCCTGCTCGTGCGGATCGAAGCCGTAATCGTTGCTCTTGTTCCGGCGCGGCACGTAATCCGGCAAGGCGTAGAGTTCGAGCCGCTGGCGGCGCATCTCGTCCTTGTTCACGGCCGAGCCGAACGAGGTGAAGATCGCGTACCAGTAGTGTTTCGCGTCGTCGATCGGCACGTGCCATTGCGAGATCGTCATCTCGCGGCTCATCGGAATGATGAAGGCGTTGGGGAAGATCAGATTGGTCACCCGCACGTGCGCCCTGTCGTCGGCGATCTGGCGCAGCGTGATCAGCCGGAAGCCGTAATCGGTCGGCTCGATCTCCAGGCGCGGCCGCGGAAACTCGCGCATGATCCTGGTCATCGGCATGTCGGAGTCCTTGGACTTGTCGCGGAACATCTTGCCGTAGCCTTGGTCCGGGTCCTCGTCCTCGAAGAAGCGGTGCAGGAACGAGGTATGCACCGGGTCGATGCCGACTTCGAGCGATTGCAGCCAGTTGCAATCGATCATGCCCTTGAAGGCGAAGGTGTGCGTCGCCGGCGCGGTGAAGCAGTCGAATTGGGGAAAGGCCGGCGGCTCGCCGGGGCCGAGATAGGCCCAGAGGATGCCGCTCCTCTCCACGACCGGATAGGACTTCTGCCTGATATTGGCGCACAGGTTGCTGTCGTCGGGCTCGGCCGGCGTCTGCAGGCATTTGCCGTTGACGTCGAACAGCCAGCCGTGGAAGGCGCAGCGCAGCCCGCCGTCTTCCAACCGTCCGAACGCGAGGTCGGTGCCGCGGTGCGGACAGTGGCGGCCGATCAGCCCGTAGCGGCCGTTGTCGTCCTTGAAGGCGACGAGGTCCTCGCCGAACAGCCGCACCGGCCTGACCGGCCGATTGCCGGACAATTCGTCGATCAAGGCGGCCGGCTGCCAGTAGAGCCGCATCAGCGCGCCGGCAGCGGTGCCGCGGCCGGTGCGGGTGATGAGATCGTTCTGTTCGGTGCTCAGCATGCAAGACTCTCTTCGCTCGCGCCGGGTGCGAACGCCTGAAGATTACACTCGGTCTTTATACGATGATCGGCGCGCGACCGGAAGGATACCCCGCCGCATGGCAGCTTTTCACAGGCCCGGCAGGATCACGATCTTCCGGCTTTTCGGCAGGGTTGCCTTCGAGACCACGAGCGACGGCACGGCGGCTTTTTCGATCGGCCATTTGTCGCGCGCCCGTTCGACGAACCGGTCGAGCGTGTAATAGTCAAAAAAATGCATCGGGATGATCAGCTCCGCCTTGAGCGCGGTCAGCACCTCCAGCATGCCGTCGAGATCGAGCGTGTAATGGCCGTCGACCGGCGCCATCACCACGTCGACGCGGCCGATGTCGTTGAGCTGCTGTTGCGTCAGCGTGTGGTGCAGATGACCGAGATGCGCGATGCACAGGTTGGCGATCTCGAAAATGAAGATCGAATTGCCGTAGCGCTCGGTGCCGCCGCTCCAGTTGCGGATATTGGTCGGCACGTTGCGCACGCGCACGTCCTTGTAGGTCAGGTCCCAGGTCGCGGGCTTGTCCGGGGTCGGTCCCCAGCCGCGCAACACGTATTTGATCGCCGGGTCGGGATGGTCCGTGTAGTGCGTGTCGTGGGCATGATTCATGGTGACGATGTCGGGCCGGACCCGCGGCCGCACATAATCGTTGTAGTCGGTCGCGATCCGCACCAGTTGCGGGCTTTCGATCAGGAACGTGGCGTGGCCGATGAAGGTGATGCGCACCTGGTCCGGGTTGAGCGCGGCGAGCCGAAGCGCGGCTGGCATCGGTCGCGGCCGCGCGTCGGCGACAAGCCCGGGGCAATTCGCCTGCATTTCCGGCTTCGCGGGCTGCGGTTGCGGCGGTGCCTCGGACGATTGCGCCGATGCGATGAGCGGCAATGCCGCGCAGGCCAGCGCCGTGACGGCAAGGCGCTTCACGGCGGCGGGAAAGCCGATGGGCAACGGCCGCAACGTGGCCAACTCCTGTGGCTTTGCGTCCCGGCGCTCCGACGGGAAGAGGCAAATTGCCACGAAATCGGCCGCGGGACTACGGCGCCCCGCTCATTCTGGCTCAGGCCGGCAATGCGCAACAGGAGTGCTGGCGCAGCCCGCGCCGCAGGGCGGACGAAATCCGAACTAATCCGTCAGCGGTCGGAGCTGATGACGCCGCGCTCGGTGACGACGACCCATCGGCCGTCCTGCCGCCTGATGTCCTCGACGCGGCCGAGGCCTGGAAGCGTGCTGCCGCTCGCAATCATGAACATGCCGCCGTAACGGCTCGCGACCAGCGCGCGGCCGCCGCGCACGCCCTGCACGACCCAGTCGCGCAAAATGCGGTCCGACTGCTTGGTTGGCGCCGCTGCCGGCGGCGGCAGGCTTGACGGGATCGATCCGGTGGTCTCGACCGCCGCGGCGCTGCGCTTCTCCAGCCGGTCGACCGTGTCGGCCACGTGCGCAAGCTTCGCGGCGGGCTCGATGGCGGCGCGCTCGACGCGATCGAGGCGCTCGGCGAGCCTGGCGAACTGGCCGTTGGTGCTGCGGGTTGCGCTGTCGAGACTGACTTTGAGCGCGGACAGTTCGGCAAGCTGCGCCTTGATGGCTTGCAGCGTTCTCGCGTCCGCCCGATTGCCGCTGACCGTCTGGCTGTGGCCGCCCTCGCGGCCGAGCTTGGTCGCCGACAGGGCGCCGACCATCGAGCCGAGCGCAGCGGCGATCGCCAGCGACGCCGCCAGCGCTGCAAAGCGATAGGAGCGCGACAGAGGCGGCGACGCGGGCGCTGCCTTGGCGGCCCCGCCCGGCTGCTCGTCTTGCCCGACGGTTTCCTCCGAGCCATCAAGTCTTGGCGACAGGACCATCGGCAAGGATGGTTCGGCGGGCGCGCCGTCGTTGGGCTTGGCCTCGTCTGAATCGGCCATGTTCGGATCTCCCGATTGCGGTCGATCCGTCGTAAGCCCGGCTTAGTTAGCAATTGGTTAGCGGCGCGGTCTCGGCTCAGTCGGCCAAGCCGTTTTCGAAAGCGAGGTCGCGCAACGAGGCCTCCGGACGGGCGCCGAGATGCTGGATCACCTCGGCGGCGGCGAGCGCGCCGAGGCGGCCGCAGGTGCGGTCGTCGGCGCCGCGCGCCAGGCCGGAGAGGAAGCCGGCCGCGAACAGGTCGCCGGCTCCGGTGGTGTCGACGACCCGCTCCACCGGAAAGGCCGCTACCGCTTCGGTCCCATCCGCCCCCACGACCAGGCAGCCTTTCTCGCTGCGCGTCACCACGGCAACGCCGATGTCGGCGCGCAATGCCTTCACCGCGCTGTGGAAATCCGCGGTCTGATAGAGGCTGTGCAGTTCGGCTTCGTTGGCGAAAATCAGATCGACCGTGCCCGAGCGCATCAATTGCAGGAACTCGTCGCGCCAGCGATCGACGCAGAACGCATCCGACAAGGTGAGCGCCACCTTGCGGCCGGCGTCGTGGGCGATCTTTGCCGCCTTGAGGAACGCGTCCTTGGCGTTCTTCGGGTCCCACAGATAGCCTTCCAGATAAACGATGGCGCTCGACGCGATCAGGTCGGGGTCGATGTCGGCGGGATGCAGATCCTGCGCGGCGCCGAGATAGGTGTTCATGGTGCGCTCGCCGTCGGGCGTCACCAGCACGTAACATCGCGCCGTCGATGGGCCGGTGGCGGCCGGCGGCGTCGTGAACGTCACGCCGGCGGCGCGGATATCGTGGGTGAACGCCATGCCGAGCACGTCATCTTTGACCTTGCCGATGAAGGCGGCGCGGGCACCGAGGCTGGCGACGCCGACGATGGTATTGGCGGCCGAACCGCCCGACGATTCGATGGCCGGACCCATGGCGTCGTAGATCGCCGCGGCGCGCGGCTCGTCGATCAGCGCCATGGTGCCTTTGTTCATGCCGTGCTTGAGCAGGAAATCTTCTTCCGTGCGGGCGATCACGTCGACGATCGCGTTGCCGATGCCGAGGACGTCGTAGCGGCTGTTGGTCATACCGGACTCGTTGGCAAGAAAGTCGCGCGCGGGAGCCGCACTATAGCGGCCGGCTCTTGCAGGGCAAGGCGCGGACGTGACACTGGACGCCGTGAACGGCGCGGCGGCACTGGACGCGGCGAGCGGCATCGTGCAATGGGACGCCGCACCGGCGCGGCGCGAAGCGGCGCCGATTTTTCGTGGGAGACCGCCCATGGAGTCCAAGACGGCGTTTCAGGAACGGGTGTTTTCCGGCGTGCAGCCGACCGGCAACCTGCATCTCGGCAATTACCTCGGCGCCATCAAACGCTTCGTCGAGCTGCAGCACCGCTACGACTGCATCTATTGCGTGGTCGACCTGCACGCGATCACGGTCTGGCAGGACCCGGCCGAATTGCCCCAAGCCACCCGCGAAGTCGCCGCCGCTTTCATTGCCTGCGGCATCGATCCCGCCAGGCACATCGTGTTCAACCAGAGCCAGGTGGCGGAGCACGCCGAGCTCGCGTGGGTGTTCAATTGCGTCGCCCGGCTCGGCTGGCTCAACCGCATGACGCAATTCAAGGAGAAGGCCGGCAAGGACCGCGAGAACGCTTCGGTCGGCCTCTACGCCTACCCGAACCTGATGGCCGCCGACATTCTGGTCTACCGCGCCACCCACGTGCCGGTCGGCGAGGACCAGAAACAGCACCTCGAACTGTCGCGCGACATTGCGCAGAAGTTCAACAGCGATTTCAGCCATTCGATCCACGAGCACGGCTACGGCGACGCCTTCTTTCCGCTGCCGGAGCCGCTGATCACCGGCGAGGCCACCCGCGTCATGTCGCTACGCGACGGCACCAGGAAAATGTCGAAATCCGAGGCTTCCGATTATTCCCGCATCAACCTTACCGACGATGCCGACGCCATCGCCCAGAAGATCCGCAAGGCCAAGACCGACCCCGCGCCGTTGCCGAGCGAGGAACCGGGTCTGAAATCGCGCCCCGAGGCCGACAATCTCGTCGGCATTTACGCCGCGCTCGACGGCAGCACGCGCGCGGCCGTGCTTGCGCAATTCGGCAACGCCCAGTTCTCGACCTTCAAGTCGGCGCTGGTCGATCTTGCGGTCGCCAAGCTCGGTCCGATCGGCGCCGAAATGAAGCGGCTGATGCGCGATCCCGTTGCCATCGATTCGATTCTGGCAGACGGCGCCGCGCGCGCACGCAAACTTGCCGGCGAGACCATGAAGGCGGTCAAGGACATCGTCGGCTTCGTGCGCGCTTGAGGTCGTTTTAGATTCTTTGCCGCTTGTCGGCGCCCGCGGCGGCGTGGCAGCATCGGCATCGTCGGAAACCAAGATGTCCCGCAAGCGCCGCAGCTACGAAGCCGGGCACAGGCCGAAACTGCTCGTCGTCATCGACGACACCGAGGAGTGCGACCGCGCCGTCTACTTCGCCAGCCGGCGCGCGGCGCGCATCGGCGGCGAGGTCGTCATGCTGCGGGTGATCGAAACCCACGATCAGAGCCAGCAATGGCTCGGCGTCGCCGACGTCATGCGCGCGGAGGCCCACGAAGAAGCCGAGGCGCAACTCGACAAATACGTCGCCCGCGCCAGGAGCATCGCCGGCATCACGCCGGAGCGCGTGGTCCGCGAAGGCGACAAGGCGGAGGAGATTCTCAGGCTCATCGACGAGGACGAGGACATATTCATTCTGGCGCTTGCCGCGGGCATCGGATCGGAGGGACCGGGTCCGCTGGTCACCACCATCGGCCGGACCGCAGGCGATTTCCCCATTCCGATTGCCATCGTGCCGGGGCACCTGACCGACGACGAGATCGATGCGCTGTCGTAAGGAACCGTGGTTCTGCGGCCCACAAGCCGCGGGACGCCTGCACTTGCAGTTCGAACACCTGAACTTCCGACACTTGAACTTCCAAGTAAATTCGCCACGTATTACAATGAACCCGAGAGGTCACCGCGCCGTGGCCATGGCCGGCGCCCAGTGACGGAGGACGCCATGTTCATCCAGACCGAAGCAACGCCGAACCCGGCAACCCTGAAATTCCTGCCCGGCCGCACGGTGCTCGAAGGCGGAACGCTCGATTTGCGCGATCGGGACGAGGCGGCAAGGTCGCCGCTCGCGGAGCGGCTGTTCGACATCGCCGGCATCAGCGGCGTGTTCTTCGGCTCCGACTTCATCGCCGTCACCAAAGACACCGGCGAATGGCAGCAGCTCAAGCCCATGATCCTGGGCGCGATCATGGAACACTTCATGTCGGGGGCGCCGTTGCTCGACACCGCGTCGACGAACGAAAGCGATGCGGACGAGTTCTTCGATGCGGCCGATGCCGAGACCGTGTCCACGATCAAGGAGCTCATCGAAACGCGGGTGCGGCCGGCGGTCGCCAACGACGGCGGCGACATCACTTTCCGCGGCTTCAAGGACGGCGTCGTCTATCTCAACATGAAGGGCGCCTGCGCGGGCTGCCCGTCGTCGACGGCGACGCTGCGACACGGCATTCAGAATTTGCTGCGGCATTTCATACCCGACGTCATCGAAGTCCGGCCGATGTGAGCTGGCATCTGACGTCGCTGGCCTTGGCCCATGTGACCTTGGCCCATGTACCGGCGGCCGATGCGCCCGGGTCCGTCGGCCGAGCATCGGCGCCGTAATCTTGCATGCGCGTTCTCGCCATTGATACCGCGCTGGCGGCCTGCTCGGTCGCGCTGCTCGATACCGACCACGGCATCGTCGCCAGCACGAGCGAGCCGATGATCCGCGGTCATGCCGAGGCCCTGATGCCGCTATTGCAGCAGGTGATGAACCAAGCGGCTACAGGCTTTGCCGCCGTCGATCGCGTCGCGGTAACGACCGGTCCCGGCAGTTTCACCGGCCTGCGGGTCGGCATTGCCGCCGCACGCGGCATCGGCCTGGCGGCCGGCAGGCCGGTGGTCGGCTTGTCAACGCTGTCCGTCTTTGCCGCGCCCGCTATGGCGGCTGACCGCAGCCATCCGGTCGTCGCCGCCATCGATGCACGCCATGGCTACGTCTATCTTCAAGTTTTCGCAGCCGGCGGGCGCGTAGTTGTCGCGCCGCGCTTCGCCAGCATGGGCGAAGCCGTGCAGGCGGCGGCTGCGGCGCCGGCCCACATCGTCGGCTCGGCGGCGCAAGCGGTCGCTGCCGGCTTGTCCGCGGCCGACGCCAAGCCGGTCACCGTGGATGCGCGCGCCGCGCCCGATATCGCCTGGGTGGCGCGGATGGGGGCCGTCGTCCCGGAAGGCCAGGCGCCGCCGACGCCGCAATATCTGCGCGCCGCCGACGCCCAGCCGCAATACGCCGCGCAACTGCCGCGCCGATGATGATGAGCTTCGTCACCCGTCTGCTGGCGCGATCCGACCCGGTCCTGACCGAGGCGCGGCTGCGCGACGCCGCCGCGATTGCCGCGGTGCACGCCGCCTCATTTCAGCGCGGCTGGAGCGAGGAGGAGTTCCAGCGACTGCTGGCCGACCGCAACGTCGTCGCGCACCGGGCGATGCTCGGCCGGACGCTCGCCGGCTTCATCCTGTCGCGGCTGGTCGGCGACGAAGCCGAGATTCTCTCCGTTGCCATCGCGCCGGCCTGGCGCGGTCGCGGTTTCGCGCGCCCGCTGCTCGATCTGCACCTGCGGCAATTGGCGGGCCGCGGCGCGCGCACGGCGTTTCTCGAAGTGGCCGAGGACAACGCGCCGGCTTGCCGCCTGTACCGGCGGGCCGGGTTTTACGAGGTCGGCGAACGTCAGGGCTACTATCAGGGCGGCGCGGCGGCCCTCGTGCTGCGCCGCGACCTTGGCTGACGCGCGTGCACAAACTAGGTATGATGCGAACCGGAGCAGACCGGCTTCGAAAAACCCGCAGAATGGAAGGTTCTCGCAAGCTCTTCGTCAAATCCTTCGGCTGCCAGATGAACGTCTACGACTCGCAGCGTATGGCGGACACTTTGGCGCCTGAAGGCTATGTCGAGACCGCTGCGGCCGAAGACGCCGATCTCATCATCCTCAACACCTGCCATATCCGCGAGAAGGCGGCCGAAAAGGTCTATTCGGAACTCGGCCGCATGCGCCGCCTGAAGGAGGCGGCGGCGGCGGACGGCCGGCGCGTCCTCGTCGCGGTCGCCGGCTGCGTGGCGCAAGCCGAGGGCGAAGAGATCGTGCGGCGGGCGCCCGCGGTCGATCTCGTGGTCGGTTCGCAAAACTATCATCGCCTGCCGGACCTGATTGCGCGTGCCGCGCGCGATGGCCGTGCGGTTGATACCGAGTTTCCGACCGACGACAAGTTCAATCATCTCGCGGCCCCGAGCCTAGCGGCGACGCGGGCGCGCGGCGTCACCGCCTTCGTCACGGTGCAGGAGGGCTGCGACAAGTTCTGCACGTTCTGCGTCGTGCCGTTTACGCGCGGCGCCGAGGCGTCCCGCCCGGTCGCGACAATCGTCGCCGAGGTCGAGCGGCTGGCGGCTGCCGGCGTTCGCGAAGTCACCCTCATCGGCCAGAACGTCAACGCCTATCACGGCGTCGGTCCCGATGGAGGGGTGTGGTCGCTGGCCCGCCTGCTCGAACGTCTCGCGCAACTGCGCGGCATCGCGCGGCTGCGCTATACGACCAGCCATCCGCTCGACATGAGCGACGACCTGATCGCCGCCCATCGCGACTTGCCGAGCCTGATGCCGCAACTGCACTTGCCGGTGCAGTCCGGCTCCGACCGCGTGCTCGCCGCCATGAACCGCCGCCACACGCGCGCGGCCTATCTCGCCATTGTCTCCAGGCTCCGCAAGGCGCGTCCGGACATGGCGCTGACGTCCGACTTCATCGTCGGCTTCCCCGGCGAGACCGAAGCTGACTTCGCCGCCACGCTGAGCCTGGTCGACGAACTCGGCTATTGCGGCGCATTCTCGTTCAAATACTCGCCGCGGCCCGGCACGCGCGGCGCCGAGCTGGCGGAGCAGGTCGACGACGGCGTCAAGGCGGAGCGGCTGCGGCGCCTGCAGCAAGCCGTCGATCGCAGCCAGGCGGCGTTCAATCGCCGCTGCCTTGGCCGCAGCTTCTCCGTGCTGTTCGAACGGGCCGGCCGGCATGCCGGCCAGATCGTCGGCCGTTCGCCTTACCTGCAGCCGGTGCAGGTCGTCGCGCCGGAGTCGCTGCTCGGCGCAATCGCCGACGTCAGCATTACCGAAATCGCCAGCAACAGCCTGTTCGGTGCGCTGGTGCACGAACCGGCCCTCGCCGGCGCAGGAGCATGAATGCGGACCAAAACCGACGAAACGCTCATCGTTGCCCCCGACAATACCGCTCAGATCGCGCTGACCTTCGACGACAATCGCCTCGCCTCGGCGTTGTTTGGACAATACGGGCAGAACCTCGCTTTGATCGAGCGCCGGCTTGGCGTGGTCGCCACCTCGCGCGGCAACCAGGTGGTGCTGGAAGGTTCGCGCGAGGCTTGCGAGCAGGCGCGGCGCGTACTCGAAAGCCTGTACGAGCGGCTGACCCGCGGCGACGAGCTGGCGCAGGGCGACGTCGACGGCGCCATCCGGCTGGCGTTGTCGCAGGCTTCGCTGTTCGACTTCGATCCGGCGGCGGCGCGCGACAGCTCCGAAGAGTTCAACCTGCGCAAGCGCCGGGTGCGCGCCCGCACGGCGGCGCAGAACGCCTACGTGCGTGCGCTCAAGCGCCACGCGCTGGTATTCTCGACCGGCCCGGCCGGCACCGGCAAGACTTGGCTTGCGGTGGCGCACGCCGTGCAGTTGTTCGAACGCAAGGAAGTCGACCGCATCATCCTGTCGCGGCCCGCCGTCGAAGCCGGCGAGCGCCTGGGCTTTTTGCCCGGCGACATGCGCGAGAAGGTCGATCCCTATCTGCGGCCGATCTACGATGCGCTCTACGACCTTATGGATGCGCGGGTCGTCGAGCGCGCGCTGCAGACCAGCGAAATCGAGATCGCGCCGCTTGCCTTCATGCGCGGCCGAACCTTGTCGAATGCCGCGATCATTCTCGACGAGGCGCAAAACACCACGGCGATGCAGATGAAGATGCTGCTGACGCGATTGGGCGAGAACAGCCGGATGGTGGTGACCGGCGATCCGAGTCAAGTGGACCTGCCGCCCGGTCAGACCTCCGGCCTCGCCGAAGCGGTGCGGCTCCTCGACGGCATCGACGGCATCGCCCACGTCGCCTTCACCGCAGCCGACGTCATCCGTCATGAGCTCGTTGCGCGCATCGTCGAAGCCTACGACAAAGCCGCTGCGGCAAAGCGCGAGCGGCCGTGAATGCGCCGCGTGGCGCGGCAACCGCGCAAGGCACGCAAAGCGGCCAAGGCCAATACGATCGTCGTCGACGTGCTGATCGAGTCCGAGCTCTGGAAACAGGCCAAAGACGCCGCAGCAGTGGTCCGTCGCGCCATCGCCGCAGCGGCGGCGGCGCTGTCAACACCCGCCGCGGAGCTTGCTATCGTGCTGAGCGATGATTCGGCCATCCGCCTGCTCAACCGCACCTGGCGCGGCGTCGACGCGGCCACGAATGTGCTATCATTTCCCACGACGGGCGCCGGCGGCGAAATCCCGGTCATCGGCGACATCGTGCTCGCCTACGAAACGATTGCCGCCGAAGCCCGCGCGGAGCGCAAACCGTTCGCCGATCATGTCGCTCATCTTGCCGTCCACGGCTTTCTGCATCTCCTGGGCTACGATCACGTCCGCCCCGCGGATGCCGCGACTATGGAACAGCTTGAGCGCGACATTCTGCTGCGGCTTGCTATCCCGGACCCCTATCGCAAGGCCGCAATCCGACGCCACGAGCGGCGTCTAAGACCGTAACACCGCAGCCATGGCTCAATCCCCCATACGCAGCGACCAGAACACCGCCGAGCATCACGGCCTGCCGATGGTCCTGCCTGAGGCTGGCGAACCGCACGAGGGCTGGTTTGCGCGCGTGCTGCGCATTCTTTTCGGATGGAAGGCGGCGGCGACCCGCGCCGATCTCGAACACGTGCTCACCGGCGAGCAGGCGGAATCCGGCTTCTCGCCGGCCGAAGCGGCCATGCTCAAGAACATTCTCGGGCTGCGCGAGTGCCGGATCGAAAGCATCATGGTGCCCCGCGCCGACATCGTCGCCGTGCAGCAGGACATCACCCTCGGCGAACTGGTGAAGGTATTTGCCAGTGCCGCGCATTCGCGCCTCGTGGTCTATAACGACACGCTCGACGATCCGACCGGCATGGTGCACATCCGCGACCTGCTCGCCTTCATGGCGGCGCGGGCGACGGTCCATGAAGGGGCGGCGCAGGGCGAACTTCCGCCGCCGGGTCTCGATCTTGCCAACGTCGATCTGTCCATGCCGCTTGCGGCGACGCGGATCGTGCGTGAATTGCTGTACGCGCCGCCGTCGATGCCGGCGCTCGATCTGCTCGCCAAAATGCAGGCGACGCGGATCCATCTGGCCCTCGTCATCGACGAATATGGCGGCAGCGACGGGCTGGTTTCCATCGAGGATCTGGTCGAGCTCATCGTCGGCGATATCGCCGACGAACACGACGTCGCAGCGACCGCGGCGGTGACGCGGCAGAGCGACGGCTCGTTCCTGGCGACCGGCCGAGCCAGCCTCGACGACGTGCGCGCCGTCGTCGGCGACGAGTTCGACGTCGGCGAGGCTGCGCAAGAGGTCGATACGCTGGGCGGCTATCTGGTCATGCGTGCAGGCCACGTCCCGGTGCGCGGCGAGCTGGTGCCCGGACCTGCTGCCTTCGAAGCCGAGGTGCTGGACGCCGATCCGCGCCGGGTCAAGCGCGTCAAAATTTATCGCCGCAAGGATCGCCGCCCCGGCGCACCGCGAGAGCTGCCGGCACTGGTCAAGCCGGCCGCGCCGCGGCCGGTGCCGCCGCGCGAGGAAATCGCCCGGCCGAACCCGAATACTTAAGCCCGCGCCGTGAAGCTGAACGGGCTGATCAACGCAATCGTTCTGTCGTGGGGATGGCGGCGCTGGCTGTTGGCCTTCGTCGCCGGCGCAGTTTCCGCGCTCGCCATGGCGCCCTTCAATGCCTGGCCGGTCTTGTTCCTGACGTTTTCGGCGCTGGTCTGGCTGATCGACGGAGTCGGCAACCGTCGCTGGCGCGGCGTCATCACGGCGGCGGCGACCGGCTGGTGGTTCGGCTTCGGTTATTTTCTCGCGGGGCTTTATTGGATCGGCTACGCGTTCCTGGTCGATGCGCCGACGTTCGGCTGGCTGCTGCCGATCGCGGTGCTCGGCCTGCCGGCATTCCTCGCGATCTACACCGGATTCGGCGTCGCGCTCGCTCGCCTGCTGTGGACCCGCGGCGCGCTGCGCGTCCTGGCATTGGCCGTGGCGTTCATGGCGGCGGAATGGTTGCGCGGTCATCTGCTGACCGGCTTTCCCTGGAATGCGTTCGGCTATGCGCTTGTCGAGCCGCTTGCGCTCGCGCAAACCACATCCGTCATCGGCATCTGGGGTCTCACTTTCATCACCGTCGCTGTTTGCGCGAGCCCGGCGACGCTTGCCGACGATCGGGCGGAAACGCGCTGGACCTGGTTGCCGCTCGCGCTCGCCATCGCGATCCTCGCCGTCATGGGCGGTTACGGCACGGCCCGGCTGATCCGCAATCCGACCGAGCTGGTCGACGGCGTGCGGCTGCGCATCATGCAGCCGAACCTGGCGCAGGACACCAAATTCAACTATGCCGCCAAGCAGCGGGTCCTCGATCGCTACATCGCGCTGTCGAACCGCGCCTCCGGTCCGCAGTCGCTTGGTGCCAACGACGCGACGCACCTGATCTGGCCGGAATCGGCGTTCCCATTTTTCCTGGCGCGCGAGCCGGACGCGCTCGCGCAGATTGCCCAGCTCCTGCACGGCCGCACCGTGTTGATCACGGGCGCCGTGCGGCTCGCCGAGCCGGTCAATCCCGCCGATCCCAAGGCTTACAATTCGATCTACGTCATCGGCCGCGACGGCTCGGTCGTCTCTGTCTACGACAAGGTTCACCTGGTGCCGTTCGGCGAATATCTGCCGTTCCAGCGGCTCCTTGAAGCCATCGGCCTGCGGCAACTGACCAAGCAGACCGGCGGCTTTCTCGCCGGAGACCGGCACCGCTCCATAGCCGTCCCGGGCGCGCCGCTCGCGCTTCCGCTCATCTGCTATGAGATAATCTTCCCTGGCGAGGTCATGCCCAAAGGCCGGCGGCCGGCCTGGATGATCAACGTCACCAATGACGGCTGGTTTGGCATCTCGACCGGGCCCTATCAGCATTTGCAGCAGGCTCGAATTCAGGCGATCGAGGAGGGTCTGCCGCTGGCGCGCGCCGCCAATACCGGAATCTCGGCAATCGTGGATCCGCTCGGACGGATCATTCATTCGCTGCCGCTGGGCAGCGAAGGCGTGATCGATTCGCCACTGCCGCGCCCGCTCGGCCAAACCATCTACGGCCGCGTCGGCGACGTACCTGCCGCCATGCTTGTGGCGATTGCGCTGATCGCGATCATCCGGCGGCAGACCCAACCGAATGCGGCGAAAATTTAGGTGTTTCCCGACGGTGAAAATTTATCCTAAAGCGGATCGGTATAGCGGTGAGGCGGACGCACGACAGCCGTCTATGATACCGACCTTCGGATGTATCGCGAACCTGACGTTCAACTATACCGAGCATAAAGCGGCCTCAATTACTGGCCAGTATTGTCCTTAAAACTATTTTCGCGCGCTCAACCAGCAAAAATCTTGCCGCATGTCTAGTATTGCCGGTTTTGATATGGGCAACTATTGCGGTAAGACGACGGGGGACAGGAGACCGGGCAGATGATAGCCAAGAAGGCACCCAATCCAATCGACAAGCACGTCGGCAGCCGCGTCCGCATGCGCCGCATGATGCTTAGCATGAGCCAGGAAAAGCTTGGTAATTCGCTCGGCCTAACCTTTCAGCAAGTGCAGAAATACGAGAAGGGCACCAATCGCATCGGCGCGAGCCGCCTGCAGCAGATCGCGCACATTCTCCAGGTGCCGGTATCGTTCTTCTTCGAGGGCGCCCCGACCCACGGATTGACGGCTCGGGTCGAAGGCATGAGCGAGGCACCGTCGCCCGCTTACGTTTCCGATTTTCTTGCCACCTCGGACGGCCTGGCGCTGACCAAGGCGTTCATGCGCATCAGCGACTCCAAGTTGCGCCGGCGCATCGTCGACCTCGTCGAGCAAATCGCCGTGGGCGACAAGCGCTGACAGCAGCGACGTCGTTTGGCGCTGCGCGTCTGCCGCCCACATTTCGCCCACATCTTGACCGCGCGTGGCGACGCTGCAACAACCCTACAATCGCAATCAAGGCTCGCCGGGCTTGAACCTTTTCGTCCAAGACAACGGGCGACTTCACGAGGGGAGTGTTTTGCAGTGTTACGTACAAACTACCTGTTCACCAGCGAGTCGGTGTCGGAAGGGCACCCGGACAAGGTCTGCGACCAGATTTCGGATGCCGTCCTCGACCTCTTCCTCGAGAATGACATCAAGCTCGGCATCGCCGACGAGAGCAAGGTGAACACGCGGCTTGGCTGCGAGACGCTGTGCACGACGAACAAAATCGTCGTCGCGGGCGAGGGCCGCGGCCAGCCGCCGCTGTTCCACAGGCACGGCGAGAAGGCAGTGGTCAATCGCGAGATGATTGCCGAGACGGCACGGCAAGTGGTCAAGGACATCGGCTACGATCAGGACGGATTCTCCTTTTACGGCGCGGATGTGGAGGTGCTGCTGCACGGGCAATCGCCAGATATCGCCATGGGCGTGGACGCCAAGAAGCACAAGGGCGAGGAGCACGAAGGCGCCGGCGACCAAGGCATGATGTTCGGCTTCGCCTGCACCGAGAGCGAGGTCTATGAAAAGGGCTCGTTCATGCCGGCGCCGATCTATTTTGCGCACAAGATCCTGAAAGTTCTATCCGAGAAGCGCCGCTCGGGGGCTTTGTTCGATTTGCTGCCCGACGCCAAGAGCCAGGTGACGATCAAATATGTCGAAGGCCACCCGGTAGGCTGCACCAAGGTCGTGGTGTCGACCCAGCACAATGCGCAGACCCGCAACGGCAAGAAATATACGCCGAGCATGGTCAAGGACATGATCGGCGACACGGTCGAGTCCGCATTGCCCGAAGGCTGGATGCCGAAGAAGGCGAGCGACTTCCTGGTCAATCCGACCGGAAGCTTCGTCATCGGCGGCCCGGACGGCGATTGCGGCCTCACCGGCCGCAAAATCATCGTCGACACGTATGGCGGCTACGCGCCCCATGGCGGCGGCGCCTTCTCCGGCAAAGACCCGACCAAGGTTGACCGCTCGGCCGCTTATGCCGCGCGCTATCTGGCCAAGAACGTGGTCGCCGCCGGTCTCGCCGAAAGTTGCACCATCCAGATCGCCTACGCCATCGGGGTTGCCGATCCGATGTCGCTCTATGTGAACACGCACGGTACCGGCAAAGTCGACGAGGCAAAGCTGCAGAAGCTGCTTCCCGAACTATTCCCGTTGCGGCCGACCAGCATTCGCCGCGCGCTCAAGCTCAACCGGCCGATCTACCGCCGCACGGCGGCCTACGGCCATTTCGGGCGTGCGCCGGAGAAGGACGGCGGCTTCTCGTGGGAGCGCACCGATCTTGCCGACGCGCTCAAACGCGGCCTGCGCTGAGCCCTTCGCGGCTCCGCTCTCGGAGCAATCGTCGCGGCGTCGCGCCTGCCGGCTGGTTCGCGGGGGTGCGATTGCATTTGCACCGACCGCAGGACACCTCGCCAAGCCGCTCGACCTGAAGATATTGTGACCGCAGCCAAGCTGCGGTGCCGCGGCCATGCCTGCGATGGATTCCGAGCGCCCCTATGCCCGCGCCTTTTTCGGCCGGCGCAAAGGTCACCGGCTGCGCAAGCGGCAGGCGGAGCTTTTCGCCACGCTGTTGCCGCGCCTTGCCCTCGACCTCTCGCGCCCCGCTCCGGCGGGCTTGCACCAATTGTTTCCGGTCCCCGTGACCGAGATCCAACTCGAGATTGGTTTTGGCGGCGGCGAGAACCTGATTGCCCAGGCCGAGGCACGGCCAAGCACCGGATTCATCGGCGTCGAGCCGTTCGCCAACGGCATGGCCAAAGCCCTGGCGGCGATCGAGAGCAAAGGCCTGCACAATATCCGCCTGCATTTCGATGATGCCGCAAGCCTGATGCGGTGGCTTCCCGACGCAGCCGTGGCGCGCATCGACCTCATCCATCCCGATCCGTGGCCGAAGCGGCGGCACTGGAAACGCCGATTTGTTCAGGATGGGACGATCGCGCAGTTCGCCCGCATTCTGCGCCGCGGCGGCCACGTCCGTTTCGCCACCGACGTCGCCGACTACGCCGCCTGGACGCTGCAACACTTCCTGCGATCAGCGGAGTTCGTTTGGACCGCGCGATGCGCTGACGATTGGCGCCAACCCTGGCCCGATTTCACCGGCACGCGCTATCACGCGAAAGCCGCGCATCAGCACCGCGCCTCGTGCTTTCTGGTCTTCCGCCGCCGGTGAAACGATGGCGCGCGGCGCGGGCGGCAAGGCTCGTGGGTGAAACATGCTCAGTTGCGAAAGCCCGGCTCGGCTTTTTGCGATCCGGCCTTATTGGCTGCGCCGCATTTGCCAGAAACGGACCACCCGCCGCGCGGTCGACGTCGACAGCCGTCCGTAATTGCCGAAGGCCGCGTCGAGTCCCTGGGTGGATGTCCCGCCGCCGCCGCGACGCGCCAGGATCAGGGCCTTCACGGTCGGCCAGCTCAGGTTGACGGCCTTGCACAGGATCAGCACCGGGTCGGGCCGATCGCCGTCCATTAGCCGGTCGACGATATCGATCGGCACCTTGGCAAGCGTCGCCAGCGCGACCACCGCCTCTTCGTATTTGCCCGCGGTGCAAAACGAAACCAGCGCCGCTTCGTCCAATTGACCAGTGCGCTCGAGGCTCAAGACCTCGCGCTGGGCGGCGCGATAGTCGCGCGGACCGACGCGGGCGCCGACTTCGCCGGAGACTTTCGCCAATATATCGCAGATGGCAGCTCGCACTTCCGGCGTTGCCGAAGCGATCAGGCGCCGGTGCACGACCGCGGTCGCTTTGCCGAGCAGGTCGCGGAACATGGGTGCGGGAATGTCCGGCCGCAAACCGACCTTCTCGGCCAGGATGCCGTCCTCCTCGGCGCGCTTGACCAGCCGGTAAAAAGTCCTCTCGGAGATCCGGGCGGTGCGGTTGTCGGCGACGCGGCGGGCAACGTCGCGGTCGCCGCGTCGAACCAACACGTCGGTGACGGCCTCGCCGATGGCCGGCCGCGCCGAGATCGCCTTCAGATGGTCTTGGCCCTTGGTCTGGGCGACATCAAGAAGGTCGGGTTCGCCGAGGCGGGGAGCGAGCTTCAACACCGGCCCGGCGACGGCGATGTCGTCGTCCTTGGCCAGCCGGCGCAGCACCTTGACCGGTGCGTTCCTAACCGGGGCCAGGCGGTTAGACAGCTCGGCACGCGCCTTGCTCTCGATCTCCTCGATGAGCCGCCCGAATACGTCGTCGAACAGATCGACATGCTGCTCGTTGTAGGCGCTGGCGCCGTTGAGGAACAAAGTCGTGATGCGCTGCAGCGTCTCGGCCCTTTTTGCGTAAGAGCCGTGCTGAACGACCTCTTCAAGTTCTGGAATCAGCGAGAGGGTGGCACCCATTCTCACGTCCATCACCGCGCCAAGAACAGATTGCGCGGTGCCCGCACCGGACAATAAATCGGTAATTCTGAATGAACCCTTGCGGCCGGCCTGCAGGTCGGGATTCGGCTTGGTTATGGGCGGCTTTCGGCCCCTCTGGCGAAGTCCCGGAGGGGCCTTGCAACGCGCCCGGAACAAGCTATATTTGCGATGTCCGTCATGGATATCTCATAGCGGTCGGTTGAACCGAACGGTGTTGAGAGTGGGCCCCCCGGGACCCGCTCTTTTTTATTACCTGAAGTCCGACGGTAGCCTTGGCCATGGCGCGCAGGCAAAACGGTCGCAAGCGGCATGAACGACACGCCGACAGCATTCGCCGAAGAACCGCGGCTCGTCGTTGAGCCGGGGCGCGCGGCGCGCGTCGCCGCCATCGTCGAGCCGGTGCTTGCCGGACTGGGCTATCGGCTGGTCCGGGTGCGCATTTCGGCTGCGGCGGGCTGCACGGTTCAGATCATGGCCGAGCGGCCGGACGGTGCCATGGCCATCGAAGATTGCGAGACCGCCTCGCGCGCGCTGTCGCCGGTGCTTGATGTGGCCGACCCGATCGAGGGCCCGTATCGGCTGGAAATCTCCTCGCCGGGGATCGACCGACCGCTGGTGCGGCGCTCGGACTTCGATCGTTATGCCGGCCACATCGCCCAAGTGGAAATGCTCGCGGCCATCGACGGCCGGCGGCGCTTCCGCGGCGAGCTCCTCGGCCGCGCGGGCGACTGCGTCCGGCTTCGCTGCAGCACCGATGCCGCTGCCGCGCCAAGCGAGGTCTTGCTGCCGATCGACGACATCATGGAAGCAAGGCTGGTACTCACCGACGCGCTCGTTTCCGCGTCGCTGCGCCGGCAGAAGCGCGGCGGCCAGGAAGAGCGACAACCAACGCATGCGACGGCGAAGCAAGGCCGGCGCGCAACCCAACACAAGGGAGACTGAACGATGGCGACGGTAAGCGCCAACAAACTCGAACTGCTGCAGATCGCAGACGCGGTCGCCCGCGAAAAGGCGATCGATCGCAAGATCGTGCTCGGCGCCATGGAGGAGGCGATCGCCAAGGCCGCCCGCTCGCGGTACGGCAGCGAGACCGAGGTGCGCGCCGAGATCGATCCGAAAAGCGGCGAACTGCACCTGTCGCGCCACATGCTGGTGGTGGATGCGGTCGAAAATCCCGCCTCCCAGATCAGCCTCGACGACGCGCGACGGCGGCATCCGGCCGCCCAGATCGGCGACACCATTGCCGACCCGCTGCCGCCGCTGGAATACGGACGCATAGCCGCCCAATCGGCCAAGCAGGTGATCGTGCAGAAAGTGCGCGAAGCCGAGCGCGACCGTCAGTACGAGGAGTACAAGGATCGCATCGGCGATATCGTCAACGGCATCGTCAAGCGCGTCGAGTACGGCAACGTGGTGGTTGACCTCGGCCGCGGCGAGGCGATCGTACGCCGCGATGAAATGCTGCCGCGCGAGGTCTTCCGCAACGGCGACCGCATCCGCGCCTACATCTACGACGTTCGCCGCGAGCAGCGCGGGCCGCAGATCTTCCTGTCGCGCACACACCCGCAATTCATGGCGAAATTGTTCGCGCAGGAGGTGCCGGAAATCTATGATGGCATCGTCGAGGTCAAGGCCGTCGCCCGCGATCCGGGCTCGCGTGCCAAGATCGCGGTCGTATCCCGAGACTCCTCGGTCGATCCGGTCGGCGCCTGCGTCGGCATGCGCGGATCGCGCGTCCAGGCCGTCGTCAACGAGCTCCAGGGCGAGAAGATCGACATCATTCCGTGGTCGCACGACATCGCCACGTTCGTGGTCAACGCACTGGCGCCGGCGGAGGTGGCCAAAGTCGTGCTCGACGAAGAGCGCGAACGCATCGAGGTGGTGGTGCCCGATCAGCAGCTGTCGCTTGCGATCGGCCGCCGCGGCCAGAACGTGCGGCTCGCCTCCCAGCTCACCGGCTGGGACATCGACATCCTCACCGAGCAGGAGGAATCGGAGCGTCGCCACGCCGAGTTCGAGAACCGCACCCGCATGTTCATCGACGCGCTCAACGTCGATGAAGTGATCGGTCAATTGCTGGCTTCCGAAGGTTTCGCCTCGGTCGAGGAACTGGCGCTGGTCGAGACCAAGGAGCTCGCCGGCATCGAAGGCTTCGACGAGGACACCGCGCGCGAATTGCAAACCCGGGCGCGCGATTACCTGGCCAAGATCGAGGCCGAGCTTGATGCCAAGCGCACAGAACTTGGCGTCGAGGACGCGCTGAAGGAGGTGCCGGGCGTGACCACGGCGATGCTGGTCCGTTTCGGCGAGAACGGCATCAAGACGCTGGAGGATCTGGCCGGTTGCGCAACCGACGATCTGGTCGGCTGGAGCGAGCGCAAGGACGGCGAGACCGTGCGCGAAGCCGGCATTCTCGATGGCTTCGACGTTTCGCGCGAGGAGGCCGAAGCTGTCGTCATGCAGGCCCGGCTGAAAGCGGGCTGGGTTGACGAAGCCGCTCTGGCCCCACCTGCGGTTGAGGAAGCCCAGCTCCCCGAAGCGCAGGCGTAAAGCAAACAGGGACTGCATGATAGGCCACGTTCAAGACAGCGAACGAGACGCCGGACCGGCCGTCGAAACCGACCGCGGGCCGCAGGCGCGCCAGCGCGAACGCATGTGCGCGGCGACCCGAACGGTGCGGCCGGTATCCGACTTGATCCGGTTCGTCGTTGGGCCGGACGGGGAAGCGGTCCCTGACCTGAAAAACAAGCTGCCGGGCCGCGGCATCTGGGTCACGGCGACGCGAGACGCGCTTGGTGAGGCGATCAGACGCAAGGCCTTTGCCCGCGGGTTCAAGCGCGAGGTTCGCCTGCCCGCGGACTTCGTGGTCCGGACCGAGCGGCTGCTCGAACAGGCCGTGCTTGACGCGCTGGCTGTGGCCGGCAAGGCCGGATTGGTGGCGGCCGGCTTCGTCAGGGCGCAAAACGCGCTGGAACATGACAATGTCGCCGCTTTGTTGCACGCGGCGGAAGCGGCGGCCGACGGGGTCGGCAAGCTCGAGGCGGCGTGCCGCCGCCGGCGGCCGGACGGGGCGTTCCCGGTGATTGGATTTCTCACCGCCGGGCAATTGGATTTGGCATTGCGTCACCCAAATGTGATACATGCAGCCCTGCTCGCCGGACCTGTGAGCGAGACCTTTTTGGCGCGTTGCCGGCGCCTGGAACGGTTTCGCACCGGCGATCAGCACAATCGGGCCGGAGAGGCTGCGCCGAACTCGTACCGGCCAAGGATACACTGTGTATGACTGAGACGACCAAAAATAGCGGCGAGAAGCTGAGCGTAAGTTCGACCAAGACGCTGACCCTGAAACGCGGCGGCGTCGAGCAGGGCGTCGTGCGCCAAAGCTTCAGCCACGGCCGCAGCAAGGCCGTCGTGGTCGAAAAGGTGAAGCGCCGCGTCACCGGCGAGGCTAAGCCGGAAGCGGTAGTGCCGGCCGACCGCGGTGCCGCGCCAAAGCGCGGCCTCGCCATCGGCAAGGCGCCGGCAAGCGCAGCGCCTGCGGCCGCGCCGATCCCTGGCATTGCTCCGAAGCCTTCCGGCGTCGTGCTGCGCACGCTGACGGAAGAGGAGCGCAGCGCCCGGGCCCACGCGCTGGCCGACGCGCGGCTGCGCGAAGCGGAAGAGCGCAAGATCGCCGAAGAAGAGGCGCGTATTCGTATCAGCCGCGAGGAAGCCGAACGGGCCGACCGCGCCGCGGCGGAAGCGCGCAAGCGCGAGGAAGAGGAGCGCCGCAAGCACGACGAGGAAACCAAGCGAAAGGCCGACGAGGTCGCGAAGAAGCGCTTCGGTGCGGAGGTGCCGGCCCTGGCCAAGCCCGGTGCCCGTCCGGCGCTGGAAGCCGACGAGGAGGAAGCCCCGCGCGGCGCCCGCCGCGGCGGCGCCCCTGCGCGTCCGGCGCCGGCCCCCAAGAGCCCGCGCAGCGGCGAAAAACGCCGCGGCCGCCTTACCGTGGTGACCGCGCTGTCCGCCGACGAGGTGCGCGAGCGGTCGGTCGCTTCATTCCGCCGCCGTGTGCAGCGCATGACCGGTCACCGCGACGAGCCCAAGGAAAAGATCGCCCGCGAAGTGACCATCCCGGAGACCATCACGATCCAGGAGCTGGCCAACCGCATGGCCGAGCGTGCGGTCGATGTCATCCGCATCCTGATGCAGCAGGGCCACATGGCGAAGATCACCGATACGATCGACGCCGACACGGCTCAGCTCATTGCCGAGGAACTCGGCCATACCGTGCGGCGCGTCGCCGAGTCCGACGTCGAAGAAGGCATGTTCGACATGCCGGACGATCCGGCAAGCCTACAGCCGCGCGCGCCGGTGGTCACCATCATGGGCCACGTCGATCACGGCAAGACGTCGTTGCTCGATGCGATCCGTTCGACCGACGTTGCCGCCGCCGAAGCCGGCGGCATCACCCAGCACATCGGCGCCTATCAGGTGACGGCGCCGTCCGGCGGGCGCGTCACTTTCATCGATACGCCGGGCCACGCCGCCTTCACCGCCATGCGTGCGCGCGGCGCACGCATTACCGATATCGTCGTCCTTGTCGTCGCCGCCGACGACGGCGTGATGCCGCAGACCGTCGAGGCGATCCATCACGCCAAGGCGGCAAAGGTTCCGATCATTGTCGCCATCAACAAGATCGACAAGCCGGACGCCAGGCCTGAGCGGGTGCGCACCGAGTTGCTGCAGCACGAGATCCAGGTCGAGTCTTTGGGCGGCGACGTTCTCGAAGTCGAGGTCTCGGCGAAAGAGAAGCGCAACCTCGACAAGCTGCTCGACCTGATCGCGCTGCAGGCCGAAGTGCTCGAGCTCAAGGCCAATCCGAACCGGCCGGCCGAAGGCACCGTGATCGAAGCGCGGCTCGATCGCGGCCGCGGCCCGGTGGCGACGGTGCTGGTCCAGCGCGGCACACTCAAGCCGGGCGACATCGTCGTGGCCGGCTCGGAGTGGGGCCGTGTGCGCGCGCTCGCGTCCGACACCGGTCATTCGGTGGTCGCCGCCGGTCCCTCGATGCCGGTCGAAGTCCTCGGCTTCAACGGCACGCCGGAGGCGAGCGACCGGCTGGCCGTGGTCACCACCGAAGCGCGGGCCCGCGAGATCGCCGATTATCGCACCCGACAGAAGCGGGAAAAATTGGCGGCGCGGCAAACCGGCTTGCGCGGCTCGCTCGAGCAGATGATGAGTCAGCTCAAGACCGCGGGCCGCAAAGAGTTCCCGCTGGTGATCAAGGCCGATGTGCAGGGCTCGATCGAGGCCATCGTCGGCGCGCTGGAAAAGCTGTCGACCGAGGAAGTCGCCGCCCGTGTGATCTTCTCCGGCGTCGGCGGCATCACCGAATCCGACGTGACCCTGGCCGAAGCGTCCGGCGCGGCCATCATCGCCTTTAATGTACGCGCGCACAAAGAGGCCCGTGAAGCCGCCGAGCAGGCCGGTATCGAGATCCGCTACTACAACATCATCTACGATCTGGTCGACGACGTGAAAAAGGCGATGTCGGGCCTGCTCGCGCCGACGCTGCGCGAAACCACGCTCGGCAATGCGGTGATCCTGGAAATCTTCAAGGTGTCCAAGATCGGCAATATCGCCGGCTGCCGCGTCACCGACGGCGTCGTCGAACGCGGCGCCAACGTGCGGCTCATTCGCGACAACGTGGTCGTGCACCAGGGCAAGCTGTCGCAGCTCAAACGCTTCAAGGATGACGCCCGCGAAGTGGTTGCCGGCCAGGAGTGCGGAATGGCCTTCGAGAATTACCAGGACATGAAGGTCGGCGACGTGATCGAGTGCTACCGGGTGGAGAGCGTGCAGCGGACGCTCTAACGGCCGTCACGCCCGGTTGCTGCCGGCCGTTCGCGTGTTGCGCGGCAAGAACCGAAGACGCGAATGGCCGGGTCCGACGGCGTCATGGCCAAGACTAAGACAACAACAGAACGACAATGCCGCGTCACCACCAGCATCGCGACCAGTCCGCAGGCGCTTCAGCGCGCCAGCTGCGCGTCGGCGAGCTTGTCCGCCATGCGCTCGCCGAGATGCTGGCCCGCGGCGACGTGCACGACCGGGTGATTGAAGCGCACATGATCACCGTGCCCGAGGTGCACATGAGCGCCGATCTGCGGCTTGCCACGATCTACGTCATGCCGCTTGGCGGACGCAACGAAGCGGAGGTGCTTGCCGCGCTGGAGGCAAACAAGCGCTTCATGCGCGGCGAGATCGCGCGGCGCGTTAACCTGAAATTTGCTCCCGAAATCCGCTTTCGCATCGACGAACGATTCGACGAAGCGGAACGGATAGCGAAGCTTCTGCGAACGCCTGAAGTCCAACGTGACCTTGCCGACAAAACCGACGACAATGACTAAGGCGCCGCACGATTCAATGCTGGCCGCCTCCGCGGTCGAGACGCCGGCCGTACGTGGCGGGCGCCCGGACGCGGAACGGCAGGCCGGCTCGGCCGGTGCAATTCCGCCCGCCCTCAGTCCGCTCCAGATCCCTCCCCGGCCTGGGGAAAGCGAACACCCCGAGCGGGCGGCACCAAAGAGCAAACAAAAAAAGCGTGACGTGCACGGCTGGGTCGTGCTCGACAAACCGGTAGGCATGACGTCCACCCATGCAGTGGCGGTCGTTAAGCATCTCTTTACCGCAAAGCGCGCCGGTCACGCCGGGACGCTCGACCCGCTGGCTTCCGGCTCGCTGCCGATCGCGCTTGGCGAAGCGACCAAGACCGTGCCGTTCGTGGTCGACGGCCGCAAAACCTATGTCTTTACCGTACGCTGGGGCGAGGAACGCGACACTGACGACGCCGAAGGCCGGGTGGTGCAGACGAGCGACAGCCGCCCTGACCGGGCGGCGCTCGCCGCCGAGCTGCCGCGCTTCGTCGGCACGATCGAGCAGGTGCCGCCGCGCTTTTCCGCCGTCAAGATCGCCGGCGCGCGAGCCTACGATCTCGCCCGCGAGGGCGAAGCGATCGAGATCGCTGCGCGGGCGGTGACCATCTACCGGCTCGAGCTTCTCGACATGCCCGACCCCGATCATGCGGTGCTTGCCGCCGAATGCGGCAAGGGCACCTATGTGCGGGCGCTCGCCCGCGATCTTGGCCGCGCGCTCGGCACTTTCGGCCATGTTTGCGCCTTGCGCCGCGAGCGGGTGGGCCCGTTCGCGGACAGCGACATGATTTCGCTGGAACGGCTGAAATCTTTGTGTCATAGAGCGGCCGCTGGCGAGGGTAATCTCGCCAATCTGCTGCTGCCGGTTGAGACCGCGCTGGACGACATCCCGGCGCTGGCCGTTAGTCCGGCGGATGCGGCAAGGCTCCAGAGGGGTCAAGCCGTTCTGTTGCGTGGACGGGACGCCGCGATCATCCGCGGCACGGTCCAGGTCGCCACGGGCGGACAGCTCGTGGCTGTCGCCGAGGTCGACCGCGGCGAGATCGTCCCCAAACGCGTGTTCAACTTGGCCGGCGTGACAGGTCGCGCCGGCAGACAAAAAGGTTGGTGACGATGTCGATTACGACCGCACGCAAGGCGGAGGTTATCAAGACGTTCGCCCGCAAATCGGAAGATACCGGTTCGCCCGAGGTCCAGGTTGCGCTCCTGTCGGAGCGGATCAACAACCTGACCGAGCACTTCAAGTCCCACATCAAGGATAATCATTCCCGGCGCGGGCTGTTGAAGCTGGTGTCGCAGCGGCGCCAGATTCTCGACTATCTTCGGCGCACGGACGACGGGCGTTACAAGGAGTTGATTGAGCGGCTGGGTATCCGCCGCTGAAACGTTTGCGCGCGGAGACCCCGCGCGCGTCTGGCGGCATGCGAGATGCATCCGCCTTTTGTCCGGCAGCGGAGCTGCCGATCTAAGACGGCGGGCAGAGGCCCGTCAGATCACGGAAGGCCCGATGGCCATGGCAGGATCGCCGGATGCTGTTTGGATTCGCGACGCGGTCGCGAACGGCAGCCTCTCGCCGTCTTGCTCATGGCTCTCGCGCCGCCGCGAAAACCATGAGAGACAATCGCAATGTTCAATATCCATCGTGTGCAACTTGACTGGGGTGGCCGCAAACTCACGCTAGAGACCGGCAGACTGGCACGCCAAGCCGACGGAGCGGTGTTTGCGTCCTACGGCGACACCACCGTGCTGGCGACCGTGGTTGCCGCCAAGCAACCCAAGGAAGGCGTCGATTTCCTGCCGCTGACCTGCAATTACCAGGAAAAGTATTACGCGGCCGGCCGCATTCCCGGCGGCTACTTCAAGCGCGAGGCCCGGCCGACGGAAAAGGAGACGCTGGTCTCGCGCCTGATCGACCGCCCGATCCGGCCGCTGTTTGCCGAAGGCTGGCGCTGCGACACGCAAGTGATCGTCACCGTGCTGTCGCACGATCTGGAGAACGATCCGGACATCCTTGCCATGGTGGCGGCCTCGGCGGCGCTGACCCTGTCGGGCGCTCCGTTCATGGGCCCGATCGGCGCCGCCCGCGTCGGCTTCATCAACAACGAATACGTGCTCAACCCGCAGATCGACGAGATGGCGGAGAGCCAGCTCGATCTGGTCGTCGCCGGCACTCAGGACGCCGTGCTGATGGTCGAATCCGAAGCCAAGGAACTGAGCGAAGACGTGATGCTCGGTGCCGTCATGTTCGGCCATCGGTACTTCCAGCCGGTGATCGATGCCATCATCAGGCTTGCCGAGAAGGCCGCCAAGGAGCCGCGCGAACTCAATGTGCCTGATACCGGCGCGCTCGAGAGCGAGATGCTCGGCCTGATCGAGAAGGATCTGCGCGCCGCCTACGGCATCGCCAACAAGATCGAGCGCCACAAGGCGGTCGATGCCGCCAAAGAGCGCGCGATGAGCCGCTTCCTGCCGGAGGGCGTCGAGAACCCGCAATATCCGAAGCTGCAGGTCGCCGACGTCTTCAAGAATCTCGAAGCCAAGATCGTGCGCTCGAACATTCTCGATACCGGCCACCGCATCGACGGCCGCGACGTACAGTCGGTGCGGCCGATCGTCTGCGAGGTCGGCGTGCTGCCGCGCGCCCACGGCTCGGCCCTGTTCACCCGGGGCGAGACCCAGGCGCTGGTGGTGGCGACGCTCGGCACCGGCGAAGACGAGCAGTTCATCGATGCCCTGCAGGGAACCTACAAGGAGACTTTCCTCCTGCACTACAACTTTCCGCCCTACTCGGTCGGCGAGACTGGCCGGCTCGGCGCGCCGGGCCGGCGCGAGATCGGCCACGGCAAGCTCGCCTGGCGGGCGATCCATCCGGTGCTGCCGCCGCATCACGAGTTTCCCTACACGATCCGGGTCGTCTCCGAGATCACCGAATCGAACGGCTCGTCCTCGATGGCGACCGTGTGCGGCACCTCACTGTCGCTGATGGATGCCGGCGTGCCGCTGAAGCGGCCGACCGCCGGCATCGCCATGGGCTTGATCAAGGAAGACGAGCGCTTCGCCGTGCTGTCGGACATTCTCGGCGACGAGGACCATCTCGGCGACATGGACTTCAAGGTCGCCGGCACCGAGCGCGGCGTCACCTCGCTGCAGATGGACATCAAGATTTCCGGCATCACCGAAGAGATCATGCGCATCGCGCTGGCTCAGGCCAAGGACGGCCGCATGCACATCCTTGGTGAAATGGGCAAGGCGATCACCCAGCACCGCGCCGAGCTCGGCGAGCACGCGCCGCGCATCGAGGTCTTCTCCATCCCGGTCGACAAGATCCGCGAAGTGATCGGCTCCGGCGGCAAGGTGATCCGCGAGATCGTGGAAAAGACCGGCGCCAAGATCGACATTTCCGACGACGGCACCGTCAAAGTCGCATCCGCCAAGGCGGAATCGATCAAGGCGGCGATCAACTGGATCAAATCGATCGCCTCGGAGCCGGAAGTCGGCCACATCTACGAAGGCACGGTCGTCAAGGTCATGGACTTCGGCGCATTCGTGAACTTCTTCGGCGCCAAGGACGGGCTGGTCCACATCAGCCAGCTGGCGCCGCGCCGGGTGCAGAAGACCACCGACGTGGTCAAGGAAGGCGACAAGGTCAAGGTCAAGCTCTTAGGCTTCGACGAACGCGGCAAGGTCCGGCTGTCGATGAAGGTGGTCGACCAGCAGACCGGCGAAGACCTCGAAGGCAGGCAAAAGGCCGAGGCCGCCGAGCCGCCCGAAGCGGCTGCGGCGGGCGAATAGCACGCCGGGTTACGCAAAGTCCGCTCGATCGGCACCATGCGCCTCTGTCCCCGCGACTAGGGGACCGGCGCTGTTTGCGTTCATTCGACCACGACCGGCGCGACGGCGCCGCTCCGCGGCTTCCTGAACACCATGAGCAGCGGGATCACGGCGAGCGTTGCGATCATCAGGAGCTTGTAATCGTCGATATAGGCGATGATCTGCGCCTGCCGCATGACGACCGCATCCAGGGCGGCGCGGCCGGCCGCCGTGAACGGACTCCAGAAGTGCGCGATGGTCGGATTTTCGAAGCCGCGGTTGAGCACGGACACGTGCGGCACGATGGCAGCGTGGTTGGCCTGCGTATTCTGCACCAACAGGCTGTTGACGATGGAAATGCCGATGCTGGAGCCGATATTGCGCGACAGACTGAAGAAGCCGGCGCCCTCGGTGCGCTCGCTGGCCGGCAGGGTCGACAGCGTCGCGGCGCTCAGCGGCACGAACAAGAAGCCCAAGCCTGCGCCCTGCACCATGGTGATGCCGATGATCGTTGCCTGGGAAATATCGGGCGTCCATCCGGTCATCTCATTGAACGACCACGCCGTCAGCGTAAGGCCTACGGCGAGCAGGATGCGCGTGTCAACGCGGCCGACCAACCGGCCGACGATGAGCATGGAGGCCATGGTGCCGATCCCGCGCGGGCCCATGACCAGGCCGGCGGTGACGACCGGATAGTTCATCAGCTCCTGCAGATAGGGCGGCTGCAGCGCCATCGAGGCGTAATAGGTGAGGCCGACGATGGAGATGAAGAGAACGCCGGCGGCAAAATTGCGGTCGCGGAACAGCGCCGGCCGCACGAACGGACTTTCCGCCGTGAAGGTGTGGACCAGGAACAGATAGAACGCCGACGCGGCGACGATTGCCTCGATGATGATCTCGCCGGAAGCGAACCAGTCGAGCAGCTCGCCGCGATCGAGCATCAGCTGCAGCGAGCCGATGGCGACGCTCAGCGTGCCGAAGCCGAGCCAATCGAGCTTGGACGTGGCATTGCGCGGAAAGTCCGGCAGGAAGATCAGGATGCCGAGGAGGTCGATGATGCCGATCGGCAGGTTGATGTAGAACACGTAGCGCCAGCTGTAGTTTTCGGTCAGCCAGCCGCCCAGCACCGGCCCGAGCACCGGGCCGATCATCACGCCGATGCCGAACAGCGCCATGGCGAAGCCCTGACGCTCGCGCGGGTAGCTGGCAAACAGCACGGTCTGCGACAGCGGCACGAGGGAAGCGCCGAAGGCGCCCTGCAGGACGCGGAACAGCACGAGCTGGTTCAGCGACTGCGCCATGCCGCACAGCATCGACGCCACGGTGAAGCCGCCGATGGCGACGAGGAACAGGTTCTTCAGCCCAAACCGGCTGGCGAGGAAACCGGTCGGCGGCGTCATGATCGCGGCGGCGACGATGTAGGACGTCAGCACCCAGGCGATCTGATCCTGGCTCGCAGCCACGCTGCCCTGCATATAGGGCAGCGCCACGTTGGCAATCGTGGTGTCGAGCGCCTGCATCAGCGTCGCCAGAATCACGCAGACGGTGAGGGCGCCGCGATTGATGCCGGCCGCTAACAGCTCGCCGCCCATCACCGGGCCCGATGCGAGCGGCCGAACAGCGCCGTCAGAAAGCGCGGCAGGCCGCGCGCGTGTCCGGTATCGACGTCGACCTCGACGCTCAGTCCGGCGCGCAGCGGCGGCAGGGACTTGTCGCTGGTGTCGAGGCGGATGCGCATCGGCACGCGCTGCACGACCTTGACCCAATTGCCGCTGGTATTCTGCGCCGGCAGCAGCGCGAATTCCTGGGCCGCCGCCGGGCTCACGCTTTCGACGACGCCGTGCCATTCCAGGTCGGGATAGATGTCGACCGTCACCGTGGCTTTCTGTCCCGGCCGCACATAGGTCAGCTCGGTTTCCTTCGGCGTGGCCTCGACCCAGACATGATCGGTGTCGACGAGAAAAAAGGCGGTAGTCGAAGCGGCGAGATATTTGCCCGGCGCGATCGCCGGCACGTTGGTGACGATGCCGGCAAACGGCGCCGTCACCACCGTATGAGCCAACTGGCGCTGCGCCTCGTCGACCTGGGCCTGCGCCTGCAGATATTGCGGATGCTCCGTCACCGCGATGTCCGGATTGCCGCCAAGCTTGGCGAGCTGCACTTGCGCCTGCTCGCGGAGCGCGGCGAGCTTGCTCTTGTCGTTGGCGAACGTATAGCGCGCCTGATCGAAGACGGATTGCGAGACGGTCGCGCTGCGCAGCAGCATGGCATTGCGGTCGTAATTGAGCTGGTCGAGGTCCACCTGGGCCTGTTGCGCGGCGGCGTCGCTGACCATGCGCTTGTAGTCCTGCTTCATCGCCTCGATGCTCAGCGCGATCTGCGCCAGGTTGGCCTTGGCGTTGTCGAGCGCGATCTGGAATTGGCGAGGATCGAGGCGATACAGCGCCTGCCCGGCGGCGACGTGCTGGTTCTCCGTCACGTCGACATTCTGCACGATGCCCGACACGTCCGTGGCAATGCCGACCTTGTCGGCCTGAACATAGGCGTCGTCGGTCGACATCACCTGGCCGCCGCTGACGTACAAGTAGCCGCCGACAATCAGTACCAGCGGCAACAGCGCAAACAGCACCCACCGCACCCGGTCGCGCCGTTTCAGCCGGCGCAGCTTTCCCGTTGCCGCCGTTCGTTCCTGGGCGCTCTTGCCGGCCGGTGCGAGCGGAGCGATCGGCGGCCGCGGCGCCTCCGGCGCTTCGTCGCGCGCAGGCGCCGGCGTTTTGCGGAGCGGCTCAGCCATAGCGGCGCTGGCCCCCGATGTCGCCGGCATCGCGCTGCGCAATCAGCCGGCGGAGATTCTCTTTGACGATGCCGAGCTCGGAAACCATACGCCGCACGCTGTCACCGGTGATGCCGGCCAGGGTGTCCGCCATGGTCTCCTCGCCAAGCGCGCCCAGCCGCTCCAGCACCGGCCGCGCGGCCGGGGTCAGGAACAGGCGCTTGGCGCGGCGATCATCGGGATCCGGCCGCCGCTCGATCAGCCCGCTGTCGCATAGCTTGTCGAGCAGGCGCGTCAGCGTGATCGGCTGTAGATCGAGCATTTCGGCAAGCTCGGATTGGTTGAGGCCCTCGGCACGATCGACCCGGACCAGGACGGCCCATTGCGCCCGCGTCATGCCGAACTGCGCTGCCTTATAGTCCGCATAGGTCCGCAGCAGCCGCGCTACGTCATTGAGCATGAAAGCGAATTCGCGATTGAGCGATGGCCGGGGCATGCTGGCTCCAGGGCTTATCTGATGGTGCCTAATATAAGCCAGCTTATATAATCACAATCGGATTTGCTGCAGAGCAGCAATGCAAATGTGCCAGCATCGGTGCCGGGATTGCGCCGTCAGGCGAGGCCGAGTTCGGCAAACGCGTTCATGTGGTGATCGGCCGCGTCCAGCCCGAAGCAGCAAAACACCACCCGCTCGATGCCGCGCGGCCGCGCCGCCAGCTGCGCGGCGACCGTACCGACGGCGACACGGGCGGCCCGATCGGGCGGGAAACGGTAGACGCCGGTCGAGATTGCCGGGAAGGCGATCGAGGTGAGCTTGTGCGCGGCGGCGAGATCAAGCGCCGTGCGATAGCAGGACGCCAGCAGCTCGTCCTCGTTGTCGCCGCCGCCGCTCCACACCGGACCGACCGCGTGGATCACGTATTTTGCCTTGAGCCGATAGCCGCGCGTGATCTTGGCGCTGCCGGTTTCGCAGCCGCCGAGGCTACGGCACTCGGCCAGCAGGTCTGGTCCGGCGGCGCGATGAATCGCGCCGTCGACGCCGCCGCCGCCGAGCAGCGTGCGGTTGGCCGCATTGACGACGGCATCGACCGCAAGCGTCGTGATATCGGCAACGCAAATGTCGAGGCGCGCGGCACCGATCTCGGCGGAAAGAAGCGGCGTCACATTGGCCATGCTGGCACCACCATCAGGCCCACTCGGCCCGCGCTTCGGCGGCGAGATCGACCGTGCCTTTGACGCCGATGTCGTCAAAGTGGTCGTCGAGGAAGCGCCTGGCCGCACGCTTGCCGTTCAGGCGGAGCGTCTCAAAGAAACTATAATCGGTCGAAATCTTGCTCGAGGCATCGTAGTTCGTGCCGTAGCGGTCAAGCACGATGCGATGCACGTTGACGCGCCGATATTGTCCGGGCCCGGTGCCGCGCGGCAGCCGGCCGCGATCGATCAAGCGCGCAACAAATTCCATGGCGCGATATTCGGACAGCAGCGAGGCGTTGAACGTGATCTCGTTGATGCGATTCATGATCTCGTTGGCGGACATGGGCGTCGCCTGCCGCACCAGCGGGTTGATCTGCACCACCAGCACGTCTTCGGTCTTGGTGGTGCCGAAAAACGGAAAGATCACCGGGTTGGCCAGGTAGCCGCCGTCCCAGTACGGCACGCCGTCGATCTCCACCGCACGAAACAGAAGCGGCAGGCACGCCGACGCCATCAGCGCCTCGGCCGTGATGTGCTCGCGCGCGAAGATGCGGACCCGGCCGGTCTGCACGTTGGTCGCCGAGATGAACAGTTGCAGATCCGACGAGCGGCGCAGCGTATCGAAGTCGACGAAGCGCTCGAACAGATCCTTGAGCGGGTTGATGTTGAGTGGATTGAAATCGTAGGGCGAGAAATAGCGCGCCACCATGTCGAGCCAGGCCTGGATCGGCGTGCCTTCGAGCGGAATGAAGGACAACAGCCGGTCGATCACGGCGCGCTGCAGCGGCGGCAGACTGCCGTTGTTGCTGACCGCGCGCCAAAAATCGGCCAGCCGCTTCTGCGCTTCGGCGCGCCCGCCGCGGGCCATGCCGTCGGCGAACATCACGGCATTGACCGCGCCCGCGGAGGTGCCGGAAATTCCTTCGACGACCAAGCGCTCGTCGCTCAGCAGATGCTCCAGCACGCCCCAGGTGAACGCGCCGTGGGCGCCGCCGCCCTGAAGCGCGAGATTGATGTGCTTAGTGGTCGGCGGGGCCTGCGGGTTCGCGGCCCGGCCGGGCAGCAGCGAGGCGAATGGATTTTTCATGCGTGCGTCATTCCGCGGAATGACGGGGTCATGCGGCCGTCCAGCCGCCGTCGATCGAAATATTGGCGCCGGTGATCGCCTTCGCCGCATCGGAGCAGAGATAGACCGCGAGCGCCGCAACCTCGTCGACGGTGACGAATTCCTTGGTCGGTTGCGCGGCCAAGAGCACGTCGCGCTTGACCTGTTCTTCGGTCAGCCCGCGCGCTTTCATGGTGTCGGGAATCTGCTTCTCGACGAGCGGCGTCCACACGTAACCGGGACTGATGCAGTTCGCCGTGATCCCGAAGGTCGCAAGCTCGAGCGCGACCGTCTTGGTCAGGCCGGCGAGCCCGTGCTTGGCGGAGACATAGGCCGCCTTGAACGGCGAGGCGACAAGCGAATGCGCCGAAGCGGTGTTGATGATGCGGCCCCATTTGCGCGACTTCATGCCCGGCACGGCGGCGCGGATGGAGTGGAACGACGACGACAGATTGATCGCGATGATCTGGTTCCATTTGTCGATCGGGAATTCCTCGATCGGCGCCACATGCTGAATGCCGGCATTGTTGACCAGCACGTCGAGCGAGCCGAAGGTCTTTTCGGTGGCGCGCACCATGCCGGCGATCTCGTCGGGCTTGGTCATGTCCGCCGGCGAATAGGATGCCCGAACGCCGAAATCCTTCTCGAGGGCAACGCGCAGCCCCTCGATCGCCGCCTTGTCGCCGAAGCCGTTGATGGTGACGTTGGCGCCTTGCGCGGCGAGAGCGCGCGCAATGGCAAGCCCGATGCCGGAGGTCGAGCCGGTAACAAGTGCGGTCTTTCCTTTCAGCATGGTGATCCCCAATTCAGGACGATCCGTGTCGATAACGGCGCCTCTCTGCGTGACTTTTGCGCGAAGTGGCGGCAATGTGGGACGCTTTTTGCTGCAACGCAATATCAAAATCGAGGGCGCCGTCACGTTTTCGCAACGCCGCTCTGCACGTTACAATGTCCGGGAAGAGGAGCAGTAGCCGAGGATGACTGCCAAATCCCACGCGGTCTTTCCGCCGCCCGACCACGATCACCGCTCCTGCACGAGCGCCGCCATCGCCCATGCCGAAGCACTGTGCGCCGCGCGATCGCAGCGGCTGACGCCGACGCGCCGTCAGGTGCTCGAAGCGCTGCTCGCAAGCCATAAGCCGCTTGGCGCCTACGAGATCATCGACCAGCTGGCCGATGAGGGCCGGCCCGCGCCCATCACGGTCTATCGTGCGCTCGATTTCCTGCGCGACCATAACCTTGTCCACCGGATCGAGAGCCGCAACGCATTCGTCGCGTGCGTGCACGAGCATCCGGGCAACGATCCGGTTGTATTTCTGATTTGCGAGCGCTGCGGCGCGGTCGGCGAAGCGCCCGGCATCGACGTCGCCGAAGCGCTCAGGGCATCCTGCCGCGCGGCGGGCTTTGCGTCCAAGAGCCCGGTGATCGAAATCACCGGCGTTTGTTCGCATTGCCGCCAAACCTAACGGCCTCGTCCGTACTGCCCGACCAGATCCCTCCGTGCCGCGCCGCTGCAATTGAATCGATATGTCGGTCTCCGCGTCTCATTCTCCGCAATCCCGGCCGCTTGACGCGCTGGCGGTCGCGACCGTCGTCGGACTGTGCTTGTGCTGGGGCTTCAACCAGGTCGCAATCAAGGTCGCGATCCATGATGTGCCGCCGCTGCTCCAGGCGGCGATTCGCTCGTTTGTTGCCATCTTTCTGGTCGCGGGCTGGGTGCATGTGCGCGGCGTCGCCCTGTTCAAGCGCGACGGCACCCTGCCGGCTGGGATCGTCGCCGGGGCTCTTTTCGCGCTGGAATTTCTTCTGATCTACCGCGGTCTGCTGTGGACCACGGCGACCCGGGCCGTGCTGTTCGTCTATCTGGCGCCGTTCTTCGTGGTCATCGGCTCCCGTTGGTTCATTCCGGGCGATCAGTTTCACCCGGCGCAATGGCTAGGCCTGCTGTTGTCCTTCATCGGGATCGCGATTGCTTTCGGTCTGCCGACGCCGGCCACCGATCCGCACCAGATGCTCGGCGACATCATGATGGTCGGCGGCGCGGCGGCCTGGGCGGCGACCACACTCGTCATCAAGGCAAGCCCCCTCAACCGCATCAGCGCCGAGAGGACCCTGCTCTATCAGCTCGTGGTCTCGGCGCCGCTTCTTGCCATCGCCGGTCTGTTGTTCGGCGAGCGCCTCACCGCGATGCCTTCCGGCCTCGCGCTCGGCGCGCTTGCCTACCAGATCGTCTGGGTGGTCAGCGTGACCTACGCGGTCTGGTTTGCGCTGATCGTGCGCTATTCGGCGACGCGATTGTCGGTCTTCACGTTCTTGACCCCCTTGTTCGGGGTCGCGGCTGGCCATCTGCTGCTGCACGAGCCCCTGACCCCGCCTTTTGCCGCAGCCGTGGCACTGGTCGCTCTCGGGTTGGTGCTCGTCAACCGGCCGCGGTGACGCTATATCCGTGTTTGTTCCCCTGCCCGGTAAACGGCCAGGAAAAGAAGGGCTACCCGATGATGGAGTTCTCCGGCCCGGCCGAACGGCACCGCACCGTCGCCGTGTCAGTAGGCAAGGTCAAAGTCGGCGGCGGCGCGCCGGTCGTGGTGCAGTCGATGACCAACACCGACACCGCCGATGCGGAGGCGACCGCTCGGCAAGTGGCCGCGCTCGCCCGTGCCGGCTCGGAACTGGTGCGCATCACCGTCGATCGCGACGAGGCCGCGGCGGCGGTGCCGCACATCAAGGAGCGGCTCCTGCGCATGAATGTCGACGTGCCGATCGTCGGCGACTTCCACTATATCGGCCACAAGCTTCTGGCCGATCATCCCGCCTGCGCCGAAGCCCTCGACAAGTACCGCATCAATCCCGGCAATGTCGGCTTCAAGGAAAAGAGGGACCGGCAGTTCTCGGCGATCGTCGAAACCGCCATCCGTCACGACAAGCCGGTGCGGATCGGCGCCAATTGGGGCTCGCTCGATCAGGAGCTGCTCACGCACCTCATGGACGAGAACGCGCACTCCGACCATCCGATCGATGCCCGCGACGTGACCCGCGAGGCGATGGTGCAGTCGGCGCTGTTGTCGGCCGCGCGCGCCGAAGAAATCGGCCTGCCGCGGTCGATGATCATCATCTCCGGCAAAGTGTCGGCGGTGCAGGATCTGATCGCGGTCTATACCGAACTGGCGCGGCGCTCCGACTACGCGCTCCATCTCGGCTTGACCGAGGCCGGCATGGGCTCGAAGGGCATCGTCGCCTCATCGGCGGCCATGGGCTATCTGCTGCAGCAGGGCATCGGCGACACCATCCGCATTTCGCTCACGCCCGAGCCGAACGGCGATCGCACGCTGGAAGTGAAAGTCGGCCAGGAGTTGCTGCAGACGCTGGGCCTGCGCACGTTCGTGCCGCTCGTCGCCGCCTGCCCCGGCTGCGGCCGCACCACGTCGACGACGTTCCAGGAGCTCGCGGCCAGCATCCAAAGCTTCATTCGCGAATCGATGCCGGAATGGAAGACGCGCTACCCTGGCGTCGAGGGCCTCAACGTTGCGGTGATGGGCTGCATCGTCAACGGTCCCGGCGAGAGCAAGCATGCCGACATCGGCATCTCGCTGCCCGGCACCGGCGAAGCTCCGGCCGCGCCGGTGTTCATCGACGGCAAGAAGGCGATGACGCTGCGCGGACCGACGGTAGCGGCCGACTTTCAGAAGATCGTGGTCGATTACATCGAGCGCCGGTTCGGCGTCGGCGGCGCCGGAAGGACGGCGGCCGAATAAGGCTGCAGGAAGCACGTTCCGCATTGCGAGCGCAGCGAAGCAATCCAGCGACGGATTTTGCGATTCTGGATTGCTTCGGCGCTGTCGCTCCTCGGATGACGCGTCAGCGTCCGCGCACCAGCCGCTGCACCAGATCGTCGAGCTGTTCGAGACTGCGATAGCGGATCGTCAGGCTGCCGTGATCGCGCCGGTGATCGATGCTGACGGATAATCCGGTCGCGTCGGACACACGTTTCTCGAACGCCAACGTATCGGCGGTCTTTGCGCTTGCGGCGCGAGCCTTGCCGCCGGCCGCCGGTTTCCTGCCTTTCGCCTGGGCCCGCTCCCGCGCCATCGCCTCGACCTGGCGCACATTGAGATCGCGGGCGACGATTTCCTCCGCCAGCTCCTCGGCATTGGGCTCGCCGATCAGCATGCGCGCGTGCCCGGCGCTGAGCTTGCCGGCGCGAATATACGCCTGCACAGGCTCGGAAAGCTTGAGCAGCCGCAGTGTGTTCGCGACGTAGCTGCGGCTCTTGCCGACGATTTTCGCGATTTCTTCCTGCCTGTTGCCGAATTCTTCGATCAGCGCGCGATAGCCTTCCGCCTCTTCGAGCGGATTGAGATCGGCGCGTTGCACGTTCTCGATGATCGCAAGCTGCAGCGCTTCCGCATCGCTCGCCTCGATGATGACCACCGGGACTTCGTGGAGGCCGGCGCGCTGCGCCGCGCGCCAGCGGCGCTCGCCGGCGATGATTTCATAGCCGTCGCCGGCGCCGCGGCCGGGTCGCACCACGATCGGCTGAATGATGCCGCGGGCGCGCAGCGATTCCGCCAGCTCGTCAAGCTCGGCATTGGCAAAGACGCGCCGCGGGTTGCGCGCGTTCGGCCGCAGCGAACTGGTCGGCAGCCGCCGCTGCCCGCGCGGCCGCTCCGCCGAACTTTCGGCGCCGACATCGCCGATCAGTGCGGCAAGGCCGCGCCCGAGACGCGACCGCGTACCCTCCTCCGCCATCGCGGTTTCTCCCGAGGATTCCGTCATGCGCACAATTCTTTCTCGCGCTGAATGATTTCGGTGGCGAGCCGCAGGTAGGCTTCGCTGCCGCTGCACTTGAGGTCGTAGACCAGGACCGGCTTGCCGTACGACGGCGCTTCGGAGACGCGCACGTTACGCGGGATGATGGTGTCGTAGACCTTGCGGCCCATGAACTCGCGCACATCGGCAACAACCTGGCCCGACAGATTGTTGCGCGCGTCATACATGGTGAGCACGATGCCATGGATAGTCAGCTCCGGATTGAGCTGCTCGCGCACGGAGTCCACCGTCTTGAGCAATTGCGACAGGCCCTCCAGGGCGAAGAACTCGCATTGCAACGGCACCAGAATGGCGTGGGCGGCGGCCATGGCGTTGACCGTCAGCAGGTTGAGCGACGGCGGGCAATCGACCAGGACATAGGTGAAATTCGTTGCGCCGACGGTGGGCCCGTTGAGTGGAGCCAGCGCGTTGCGCAGCCGGAAAGCACGGTCGCGGGCCTGGCCGATTTCCAGTTCAAGCCCGGTGAGATCGAGCGTCGACGGTGCAAGATGCAGGCGCGGCACCGCGGTCGGCACGACGGCATCGTGCAACGCGGTTTCGCCGATCAGCACGTCGTAGGTCGAGTAGCGACGGCTGCGACGATCGATGCCGAGGCCCGTCGAGGCGTTGCCCTGCGGATCGAGATCGATCACCAGAACCTCTTCGCCGATCGCCGCCAACGCCGTGCCGAGATTGATCGCGGTCGTGGTCTTGCCGACGCCGCCTTTCTGGTTGGCGACGGCAAGAATCCGCGGCGCCTTGACAACGGCCGCGCGGCGTCCGGGCGGCGGCGCGAAAGGGACCACGCTGGGGTCTTGTTCCAAGGATGACACGTCGCTCATCGCCCTAGTCCACTCCGTTGCGCGGTTAGCGTCCCGCTTGAACTACTCGGCCCGCGGCCAATAGGCGAGCGGCACCCGCTCATTGCAGTCCACGCACGATCACAATGCGCGCCTTGGGGTCGGTGCGGCTCTGAACCAGACTTGTTTGAATTTTCCAACATTTAGCGGCTGCGGTCAATTCGGCATCTACATCTTGCCCCTTGGGAAACACACCGATCGCCCCCTTTTTCAACAGGGCAGCGGCGAGGCGGAGCAATTCGGACAGCGGCTTCAAGGCCCGCGCGGTCACGACGTCGATCGGTTCCGGCGCTTTCGCCACGAAATCCTCAATTCTCACCGCATGGACAACAGCGGCAGCACCGGTTTCGCGCACGGCCTCGCGCAGAAATGCAGCTTTCTTAGCATTGCTCTCCACGAGGTGCACCATCGCGCCCGGCACCTCCACGAGCGCGCAGCCGATTGGCAAGCCGGGAAAGCCGCCGCCGCTGCCAAGATCGACCCAAACCCGCGCCTCCGGCACTAGAGGCATCAATTGCAGCGAATCGACGATGTGGCGCGTCCACACGGTCGCTTCCGTTGAAGGCGCGATGAGGTTCACCCGCCTTTGCCATGCGAGTAACAGCGCGACGAAGCGATCCAGGCGGTTGAGTGTTTCACGTGAAACAGAGACCAGCTGCAGCGCCCGGGCCCGGTCGGCCGCGACATCGGCCGTCAGGCCTGCGGATCGCGGCGTGATGCTCCGCGACCCGCCCTCACCGTATGGCCGACGACCATGCGCGCGCTTCATGCGGCGCCGCGGCGCGATTTGCGGTCCCGGCCATGAAGGTGCGCCACAAGGAGCGTCAATGCGGCGGGGGTGATTCCGTCGATACGGCCGGCCTGCCCGATGGTGCGCGGACGAAGGGCTTGCAGTTTATGCCGCACTTCGTTCGACAAGCCGGGCAACGCGGCATAGTCGAGGTCGTCCGGCAGCGTGAGGCTTTCGTCCCGGCGATAGGATGCCACGTCGGCAGCCTGCCGCGACAGATAGACCTCGTATTTGGCATCGATTTCGAGCTGTTCGGCGATCTTGGGCGCAAGCCCTCCGAAACTCGGCCAGATCCGCGCCAGATCGGCGACGCCGATGTCGGGGTACGACAAGAGCTCGAAAGCGGAGCGCCGCTGGCCGTCGTGACACAGCGCCAGCCCGTGGCGCGCCGCCTCGTTAGGCGTCAACGTCAATGCCCGCGCCATCGCCCGCGCCTCCGTTAGCGCCGCCTTTTTGAGCTGATGCGCCCGCGCTCGCTCGGGGCCGACGCAACCGTGTGCGATACCCTTGTCGGTGAGCCGCTGATCGGCATTGTCCGCCCGCAGCGTCAGGCGGTACTCGGCGCGCGAGGTGAACATGCGGTAGGGCTCGGTGACGCCGCGGGTGACGAGGTCATCGACCATGACGCCGAGATAGGCTTCGGCGCGGTCAAAGAGGATCGGCTCGCCGGCACCGGCCTTGGCCGCGGCATTGAGGCCGGCAGTCAGGCCCTGCGCGGCGGCCTCCTCGTAGCCGGTGGTGCCGTTGATCTGGCCGGCAAGAAAGAGACCCGGCACCCGCCTGGTCTCGAGCGTCGGATGTAGCTCGCGCGGATCGACGTGGTCGTACTCGATGGCGTAGCCCGGACGCACCACGCGTGCGCGTTCGAGCCCGGGAATCGAGGCGACCAGCGCAAGCTGCACTGCTTCGGGCAACGACGTCGAAATGCCGTTCGGATAAACGGTCGAGTCGTCGAGGCCCTCGGGCTCGAGGAAAATCTGGTGCCCTTCGCGGTCGCCGAAGCGTACGATCTTGTCCTCGATCGACGGGCAATAGCGCGGACCCCGGCTCTTGATCTGGCCGGAATACATGGGCGAGCGGTGCACGTTGGCACGGATGACAGCGTGCGTCGCCGGTGTCGTGCGGGTGATGGCGCATTGGACCTGCGGGTTGAGGATCCGGTCCGTGAGCACGGAGAACGGTTCGGGCGGATCGTCGCCCGGCTGCAATTCGAGCGCGCGCCAGTCGATCGTCCTGCCGTCGAGCCGGGGCGGCGTGCCGGTCTTCAGGCGGCCAAGCGTGAAGCCTGCGTGCTCCAAGCTACGGGAAAGGCCGAGCGCGGGCGCCTCGCCGACGCGCCCTGCGGGAATTTGCCGCTCGCCAATATGGATGAGGCCGCGCAGGAAGGTGCCGGTCGTCAGCACCACGGCGCCGGCGCCAAAGGCGCGCCCGTCGGCAAGGCGAGCGCCGACGGTACGGCCGGCGTCGAAAACAAGGTCATCCACCTCGCCTTCGACGACGGTCAAATTCGGCGTCTGCCGCAGGGCCTGCTGCATGGCTGCCGCGTAAAGCTTGCGGTCGGCTTGGGCCCGCGGGCCGCGCACCGCCGGCCCCTTGCGCCGGTTGAGCATGCGAAATTGGATGCCGGCCGCGTCCGCCACACGGCCCATGAGCCCGTCGAGTGCATCAATCTCGCGCACCAGATGGCCCTTGCCGAGCCCGCCAATGGACGGATTGCACGACATGGCGCCGACGGTGGCGAACCGCTGCGTGACCAGGGCTGTGCGCGCGCCAATGCGCGCCGCCGCCGCGGCCGCCTCGCAGCCGGCATGGCCGCCACCGACGACGATCACATCGAAGCGGGTTTCCATCGTCATTCTATCTATCTATCTACGCCCCAATCCATGGTAAAAACGCCAGCAGATCGGGCCTTTTGTTTCACGTGAAACACTTTGACCGATTAACCAAGTCCCGGAACCGCGCCTCAAGACTATGTATCGTCTGCGTCGAGTTCGGCAGGTTGCGCCTCGATTTCCCTGAGCAATGACGTCAGCCTCACCGCTAACGCGCTCGGTCGCGGCGCCCCTCCCTTACCGCTGGCGTTGAGCTGAAGAATCGCAATTTGGCGCATCAGGTCGGCGCGCGCTTCCAAAAGCTGCTGCCGCAGGCTCTTTTCGGGTCCCGGCATCCGTTGACGTCTATCGTGAGCTGTCAAGCAGGATTCTGGTCGCTCGCGATCATACTGGGCTCGATTTTATTAACCAATCATTTACCGATGCAGAACTCGCGGAAGATGACGTCGAGAATGTCCTCCACATCGACCCTGCCGGTCAGGCGGCCGAGCGCCAGGGCGGCAGACCGCAGGTCCTCGGCGATCAGCTCCTCGCTGCCGGCGCGGCCATGACCTGTCGCGCGATCCAGCGCGCCAAGCGTTTCTTCCAGCGCCCTGCGATGGCGGGCCCGGGTCACCAATGCGCTTTCGCTTGCCGCCAGATCGTCTGCGGCAAACGCCGACAACGCCGCCACAAGCCGATCGACACCCTCTCCCGTGACGGCTGAAATCGCAAAGTCGCGGCTGGACGGAGATTCGCTACTTGTGCACAGCTTATCCACAGCTAGATCGATCTTGTTCGTGAGTGTCCAAATATCTGATTTGAAGTTCGTTTTTGCCCTTTCTCCTGCCCCCCCTATGCCAGTGACCGATCCGTCAGTGACCCACAGCACCAGATCGGCCGCTTCGACACGCCCCACGGCGCGGCGGACGCCCTCCTGCTCGACCGGATCGTCGCTGTCGCGAATGCCCGCCGTATCGAGCAGCGTCATGGGAAAGCCGCCGAGATCGAGATGCACCTCGATCACATCCCGCGTGGTGCCGGGATAGGGCGACACGATCGCTGCTTCGCGCCGGGCAAGCCGGTTGAGCAATGTCGATTTTCCCGCGTTCGGCGGACCGGCGATGGCAACGACCAAACCCTCGCGCAGCCGTTCGCCGCGCCCGCCATCGGCAAGGCTCGCCGCGATCTCGGCGCGCAATTGCCGCGCCGAAGCGAGCGCCGGACCGATCAGGTCCTCCGGCACGTCGGCCTCGTCGGCGAAGTCGATTCGCGCTTCGACCAGCGCCAAGGCTTCGACGATCCGCTGCCGCCAGGCCTCGGCGCGATCGCCGATCAGGCCCTTGAGCTGGCGCAAAGCCTGCCGGCGCTGCGTCGAAGTTTCCGCCGCGATCAGGTCGGCGAGCCCCTCCACCGCGGTCAAATCGAGACGGCCGTTCTCGAAGGCACGACGGGTGAATTCGCCAGGCTCGGCCGGCCGGCAGCCCTCGATCCTGCCCAGCGCCTCCAGCACCGCGGCGATGACCGCATGGCCGCCGTGGAGCTGCAACTCCGCCATGTCCTCGCCGGTCTCGCTGTGCGGGCCGGGCAACCACAGCGCCAGCGCCTCGTCGATCACCTCGCCGCTTCCAGGCTCGCGCACCCGTGCCAGCGTCGCCCGCCGCGGCTCCGACACGCGGCCGATCAGCTTTTCCAGCGCGGCGGACGCACGCGGTCCGCACACGCGCACCACGGCAATCGCCGCCGGCGGCCGGCCGGAGGAGAGGGCGAAGATGGTGGATCGATCCGACATCGCAAGCGGTTGTATACGTAGTCCTTCGCGCAGGGCGGGCTAGTTGCTACGGTGTCCTTATGTCAACGGCCTCAGAAGCGACGCCAGTGCACCAAAACCGCCTCGCGCGCGAAACGAGCCCCTATCTCCTCCAGCACCAGCACAACCCGGTGCAGTGGTGGGCGTGGGGACCCGACGCGCTGGCGGAAGCCAAGCGCACCAACAAGCCGATCCTTTTGTCGGTGGGTTACGCCGCCTGTCACTGGTGCCACGTCATGGCGCACGAAAGTTTCGAGGACGACGCCACCGCGCGAGTGATGAACGAGCTGTTCGTCAACATCAAAGTCGATCGCGAGGAGCGGCCCGATATTGACCAGATCTACATGGCGGCGCTGCATCAATTGGGCGAGCAGGGCGGCTGGCCGCTGACCATGTTTCTCACGCCCGCCGGCGAGCCGATTTGGGGCGGCACCTATTTTCCGAAATCGTCGCGCTACGGCAGGCCGGCCTTCGTCGACGTGCTGCGCCAGATCGCGCGGCTGTTCCGCGAGGAGCCGCAGAAGATCGAGCACAACCGCGCGGCGCTGATGGAGCGGCTCGCCGGCGCAGCGCGGCCCTCCGGCACGGTCACGATCGGCACCGCCGAACTCGACAACGCCGCGCGGCAACTTGGCGGCATCATCGATCCGGTCAATGGCGGCACGCGCGGCGCGCCGAAGTTTCCGCAAGCGTCCCTGCTCGAACTTCTTTGGCGTGCCGGATTGCGCAGCGGGGAGGCGCGCTATTTCGCCGCCGTCGGGATCACGCTCGACCATATCTCCGAGGGCGGCATCTACGATCACCTCGGCGGCGGCTTCTCACGCTATTCGGTCGATGAGCGCTGGCTGGTGCCGCACTTCGAGAAGATGCTCTACGACAATGCCCAGCTCCTCGAGCTGTTGGCCATCGCCCATCTGCGCACCGGCAAGCCGCTCTACCGGCAGCGCGCCCAGGAGACGGTGGCGTGGCTTGAGCGCGAGATGACCACAGGCGAGGGCGCTTTCGCCGCCTCGCTCGATGCCGACTCCGAGGGCGAGGAGGGGAAGTTCTACGTCTGGTCCGATGACGAAATACTGCAGCATCTTGGTAGCGAAGACGGCGCGTTCTTCGCGCGGCATTACGACGTGACCTCGGCTGGCAATTTTGAAAGCCACAATATTCTCAATCGTCTCAATAACTTACCGCGCAGCATGGAGGATGAGGAGCGACTGGCCTTGCTGCGCACAAAGCTTTTCATTGTGCGCAGCAAAAGGGTGCCGCCAGGCCTCGACGACAAGGTGCTGGCCGATTGGAACGGTCTCATGATTGCGGCGCTCGCCGACGCGAGCGTCATGCTCGCCGAGCCGTCCTGGCTCGGCCTCGCCCGCTGCGCCTTCGCCTTTATCGCCGGCACCATGACCCGCGGAGACCGGCTTGGCCACTCCTGGCGGGACGGCAAGCTCAAGTTTCCGGGCCTTGCCTCCGACTTCGCCGCCATGATCCGCGCGGCGCTGGCGCTCCATGACGCGACCGGCCGGCAAGATTATCGCGACCAGGCGCTCGCCTGGCAGCGCGCCCTCGACCGCTATTATGCCGACCCCGACAGCGGCACCTATTTTCTCACCGCGGCCGACGCCGAAGGCCTGGTCATCCGCCCGGCCGCGACCACCGACGAGGCGACTCCGAACCACAACGCGGTGGCAGCGGGAAACCTCGTGCGGCTGTCGCTTCTTGCCGGCGACGACGCCTGGCGGCACAAGGCCGATCGCCTGATCGCCGCGATCGCGCCCGCGGCGGTTGAGAACCTTTACATGCACATGGCGCTATTCAACGCCATCGACCTGCGGCTGCGCGCGGCCGAGATCGTCGTAACCGGCGAGGGGCCCGACGCGGAGGCGCTGCTCGCCGCGGCCCGCGCCTTGCCGCCGCTCGATCGGGTCGTGCTCCACGCCGCATCGTCGGACGCATTGCCGCCGTCGCACCCGGCGCGCGCGCAGATCGAAGCGGCGAAAGGCGCGGCGGCGGCCTTCGTCTGCGTCGCCGAGACCTGCTCGCTGCCCGTGAGCGATGCGGACGGCCTCCGGCGCACGCTTTCGGCCATGCGACATAGTTGACCGCACGGTCCAATCGCGGGCGCTTTGTGCTTAATCGATGCGGACGGGGCAGCCAGGAGGTCGATTGATGCGGTCACGCATCGTCTTTGCGGCGACGTTCGGCGTCCTCGCCGCGACCAGTTCCGGCGCCAGCGCCGCGGACTGGTGCGGCTACGCCACGCGCGCCAACGCCGTCATCGAATGCGGCTACTCGACGGTTGCGGGCTGCGAGACCGCTGTCGGCAAGGGCGGCATGTGCTTCGTCGATCCGGAGCTTGCGGCGAACGCCGCGCGCTTCACGCCTGCCCTTGCGACGAAACCTGGCACGGGACGGAGCTGAGACCTCGCCGTCTTGGTGATAGCCAGGAACGCGGCGACGACGCGATCCCGACCTTGCGGCACCGAACTGGATTGCTTGGCGGCGCCGTTGGCTCGCAATGACAGCCGCCGGTTAAGTATTCATCGAGTCGAAGAACTCGGAATTGTTCTTGGTGTTGCGCAGCTTGTCGAGCAGGAAGTCGATGGCGTCCATGGTGCCCATCGGATTGAGGATGCGGCGCAGCACGTACATCTTCTTGAGCTGATCCGGCGGCACCAGCAATTCCTCCTTGCGGGTGCCGGAGCGGGTGATGTCCATGGCCGGGAAGGTGCGCTTGTCGGCGACCTTGCGGTCGAGGATCAGTTCCGAGTTGCCAGTGCCCTTGAACTCTTCGAAAATCACTTCGTCCATGCGGCTGCCGGTGTCGATCAGCGCGGTGGCGATGATGGTGAGCGAGCCGCCTTCCTCGATGTTGCGCGCGGCGCCGAAGAAGCGTTTCGGCCGCTGCAGCGCATTGGCATCGACGCCGCCGGTCAGCACCTTGCCGGACGACGGCACCACGGTGTTGTAGGCGCGGCCGAGCCGGGTGATCGAGTCGAGCAGGATGACCACGTCGCGGCCGTGCTCGACCAGGCGCTTGGCCTTCTCGATCACCATCTCGGCGACCTGGACGTGGCGCACCGCCGGCTCGTCGAAGGTCGAAGAAATGACCTCGCCCTTGACCGAGCGTTGCATGTCGGTGACTTCCTCCGGCCGCTCGTCGATCAGGAGCACGATCAGATAACACTCCGGATGATTGTGCGTGATCGAGTGGGCAATGTTCTGCAGCAGCACCGTCTTGCCGGTGCGCGGCGGCGACACGATCAGGGCGCGCTGGCCCTTGCCGACCGGCGCCACGATATCGATGACGCGCGCCGAGAGATCCTTCTTGGTCGGATCCTCGTATTCCATCTTCAGCCACTCGTCCGGATAGAGCGGCGTCAGATTGTCGAAATTGACCTTGTGGCGCGCTTTCTCGGGATCTTCGAAGTTGAGCGAGTTGACCTTGAGCAAAGCAAAATAGCGCTCGCCTTCTTTCGGGCTGCGGATGTGGCCGTCGATGGTGTCGCCGGTGCGCAGTCCAAAGCGGCGGATCTGCGAGGGCGAGACGTAGATGTCGTCGGGCCCGGGCAGATAGTTGGCTTCGGGCGAGCGCAGGAAGCCGAAGCCGTCCGACAGCACCTCGACAACGCCCTCGCCAACGATGTCGGTCTCGCGGGCGGAGAGCTGCTTGAGGATGCCGAACATCAGCTCCTGCTTGCGCATGGTCGAGGCGTTCTCGACCTCGAGTTCTTCGGCAAAGGAGACCAACTCCGCCGGAGTTTTGGTTTTAAGTTCTTGGAGTTTCATTTCCCGCATACAGGAATGTCCTATGGAAATCGGGCCAGCGGCAGGGCTTAAGCTAAGCGTCGCTAGCGAAAGGAGAGACCGCAGGTCTTGGCCGGCTAGGGGCGTATTGCCCCGGACCCCGATGCTGAAGCCGGCTCCCATCCAGTGGAGCCAGAACTCGACCGCATCCGCCTACGTTCGGTGGGATGCCGTAAAGATAAGAAAAGACCGCACTTCAGGCAAGAGCCCAGGCCGATTTTGCCCCGTCAACACCCAAATTTCACAATGGTTTCAACACCGCGAGCAGCACGATGAGGATCATCAGCACTGTCGGTATCTCATTGACGATTCTGTAGAATCTTTGCGAGTGCCGATTGCGGTCGGCAGCGAAATCCCTGACCCAGCGGGCGAACAGACCGTGCAGCGCGCTCAGCAGCAAAACCAGCCCGATCTTCGCCTGCAGCCAGCCCGATGCGAACCAGCCAAAGTGAGAATCAGGCCCGAGCCAGGCCAGCGCCAAGCCCAGCGCCCAGGTCGCAATCATCGCCGGGTTGATGATGGCGCGGAGCAGGCGACGCTCCATCACCTTGAAGGTCTCCGACTGGATCGACCCCTTCTCCGCCGCACAGTGATAGACGAACAGCCGCGGCAGATAGAGCATGCCCGCCATCCAGGAGATCACGGCGATGATGTGCAACGCTTTGAGCCATCCATAGACGCTCACCGCAATCTCCGTCTTGCAGCCACCGGACTATCAGCTCCGCGCCGGCACGCCACGCACGCGCGCCACCAGACGCTCGACGTGGGCGATCGGCGTTTCCGGCACGACGCCATGGCCGAGGTTGAAAATAAACGAGCCCGGTGCAAGCACCTCAAGGATCGCGTCGATCGAGCGGTCCAGGGCGCCGCCGCCCGCCACCAAGGCGAGCGGATCGAGATTGCCTTGAACCGGCCGCCGCGACTGGATGCGGCCGCGCGCGAACGCAAGATCCACGGTCCAATCCAAGCCGACCGCATCGACCGCTACCGCGTCCAGGTAAGGCTCGAGATTCGATGCGGCGCCGCGCGGAAAGCCGATGATTTTCGCCCCGGATACCTGCCTACGCACCGCTCCAACGATTCGCGCATGAGGCTCCATGCACCATTTGCGGAACTCCGCGGCCGGCAGGACGCCCGCCCAGGTATCGAAAATCTGTACGGCGTCGACGCCAGCCGCAAATTGGCGAACCAGATAGCTCGCCGAAGCCTCGATCAGTAAATCCATCAGCTGGCTGAACGCCTCGGGATAGCGATAAGCAAATAGCCGAGCCGGCTGCTGATCGGTCGTTCCGGCCCCCGCGATCATGTACGTCGCCAGCGTCCACGGCGCGCCGCAAAATCCCAACAGCGCCACCTCGGCCGGCAAGCTTTGCTTGACGAGCGCGATTGCTTCGTAGATCGGCTGCAACCGGCCCTGGTCGACCTCGCTGCGAAGCACCTTGAGCATCGACGGCTCGGCAAGAGCATCAAGGCGCGGCCCCTCGCCATCGGCAAAGCTCACGCGCTGACCGAGCGCATACGGCACCACGAGGATATCCGAAAACAAAATCGCGGCATCGAAGGCAAAACGCCGAATCGGCTGTAGCGTTATCTCTGCCGCACGCTTTGGATCGAAGCAGAGGTCGAGAAAGCTCTCCGCCTGTTCGCGAAGCGCTCGATACTCCGGCAGGTATCTTCCGGCCTGCCGCATCAGCCACAGCGGCGGAACCGGTTCACGATTGCCCGCCAACGCGCGAAGCAGCGGTTTATTCTCACCGGCAATGCTCACATGCCTGTCCTTGATTCAAATCAATCTTTAAAGAATCTGTTGTAGCTCTTGGACGGTTGATTGGACTCATTCATTCCTACCCACACGTCATCCACCGTCTACCCACATACTCCCGTATTCGCCGTAATCCGAGCTCGGCGCCGGTATCGCATTTATCGTGCGGATCACGCCGGGTTTTCGACTCGCTTTCCACATTTCACCGCTGCTCGGCCGAGGACTGGTTTTGCCGTCCCGGACACCGTCGACTGTGAATGCATATGCCATGTCTGCCGTATTGATCTTGCGTGGCGGGCAAAGCCGTGGCCTTCTCCCAAGTCATCGACAGCTTATCCAAAGCAATCCGATGACGCTTGCCGGCGGCTACTTTCATCTGCATCTCGTTTCCGATGCCACTGGCGAGACGTTGATCACGGTCGCTCGCGCCGCTGCGGCGCAATACACCAAAGTCATGCCAGTCGAGCACGTGCATCCGCTGATCCGTACGCAGAAGCAGCTCGAACGGGTGCTCGTCGACATCGACGCATCGCCCGGTATCGTGCTTTATACGCTGTTGCAGGAGAATTTGGCTGCTAAGCTTGAGGAAAAGTGCCGCGCGCTCCGTCTGCCTTGCCTGTCGGTCCTCGGCCCGGTTCTACACCTCTTCCAAGCCTATCTTGGTGCGGAATCGACGCACAAAGTGGGGGCGCAGCATACGCTGAATGCCGAGTATTTCCGCCGCATCGATGCGCTCAACTACACGATGCTGCACGACGACGGTCAGCTCACCGACGACCTGGAGGAGGCCGATGTCCTCCTGGTCGGCGTCTCGCGCACCTCCAAGACCCCAACCTCGATCTATCTCGCCAACCGCGGGGTAAAGACGGCGAACGTGCCGCTGGTGCCCGGGGTACCGCTGCCTGCCACGATCGAACGGCTCAAGCATCCTCTGGTGGTTGGCCTCTATGCGACACCGGAACGGATCGTGCAGATCCGGCAGAACCGACTGCTCGGGCTGAAGGCGCACCGCGCCGACGACAAATACATCGATCAGCAATCGGTGGCCGAGGAAGTCGCCGCGTCGCGCCGGCTCTGCGCCAAGTATAACTGGCCGCTGATCGACGTGACGCGGCGCTCCATCGAGGAAACCGCGGCGGCGGTGCTGGCCCTGCTTGCGGAACGCCGCCGCCACATGGCCTCGTGAGCGATGCCGCTGTGGCTTGCCGCCGATCCTTTACTGCTTGCTTCGCGAAGCGCGTCGCGGCGCGCGCTGCTCGAAGCAGCGGGCGTTCCGATCGAGCTGCATCCGGCCGACATCGACGAGCGCGCCTTGGAACAAGGAGCGGCGACGCCCGGTGCCATCGCAGCGCTGCTGGCGCGCGCCAAGGCGATGTCGGTCGCTCGATTACGACCCGGCCGGCTGGTGCTCGGCGCCGATCAGGTCCTGGCGCTCGGCGATGAGTGCTTTGCCAAGCCTGCCGACCGCGCCGCCGCACGCAGCCAGCTGCAACGGCTTTCGGGCCGCACTCACGAGCTTCATTCGGCGATTGCATTCGCCGGCGACGCCGATGTGGTGTTCGAGCATATCGGCACGGCGCGGCTGACCATGCGCCCGCTGTCCGAGAGGTTGATCGACACCTATCTCGATACCGTCGGGACTGCGGCCGTGGCGAGCGTCGGCGCTTATCAGGTCGAAGGACCCGGCATTCAACTCTTCGACCGCATCGACGGCGACTATTTTACCATTCTCGGACTGCCGCTCATGGCCGTGCTGGACTTCCTGCGGCAGCGCGGGTGTCTCCTGTCATGAGCGACGGCCGCCCCTTCATTCTGTGCCTGACCGGCTCGCTCGGCATGGGCAAATCGAAAACCGCCCAATTCTTCGCCGAGGCCGGGGTGCCGGTGCATGACGCCGATGCGGTCGTCCATGCCTTGTATGCCGGCGAAGCCGCGCCCGCCATCGAGAGCGCGTTCCCCGGCGCGACCGTGGACGGCAAGGTCGACCGCGCCAAGCTCGCCGCCATGGTACTCGGCGATGCCGCAGCGCTCGCCCGGCTCGAAGCCATCGTGCATCCACTGGTCGCGCGGGCGCGGGACCAATTCCTTGTCGAAGCACAAGCGAGCGGCGCGCCGGTCGTGGTCCTCGATATTCCGCTCCTGTTCGAGACCGGCGGCGAAGGCGGCTGCGACGCGGTCGTCGTCGTCTCGGCGCCCCCCGATATGCAGCGCCGCCGCGCCTTCGACCGGCCGGGAATGACCGAGCAGAAATTCGCTGCGCTTCTTGCCAAGCAGATGCCGGATGCCGAAAAGCGCCGCAGGGCCGATTTCATTGTCGACAGTTCCCAGTCGTTCGAGCATGCCCGCGCTCAGGTGCGCGACATTTTGCAGGCGGTGGCTAGAATGCGGGAAAGCCGCGGTGATTCGTAGCAATCGCGCGAACCTGCGGCGTCGCGAGAGCCATGCGCGAAATCGTGCTCGACACCGAGACCACCGGTCTCGATCCGCTCGACGGCCATCGGCTGGTTGAAATCGGCTGCATCGAACTCGTTAACCGGATACCGTCCGGCCAGACCTTTCACAGCTATTTCAATCCGCAGCGCGGCATGCCGCCGGAGGCCTTTGCGGTCCACGGGCTGAGCGAAGAATTCCTGAAGGACAAAGCCTTATTCGCGGAAGTGGCGGACGAGCTGATCGCGTTTCTCGGCGATGCGCCGCTGGTCATTCACAACGCCGTGTTCGATTTGGGATTTCTCAACGCCGAACTCGAGCGTGTCGGTCGGCCCCTGATCGGGCGTGAGCGCCTGGTGGATACGCTTCTCATCGCGCGGCGCAAGCACCCGGGCGCATCCAACCGGCTCGACGATCTTTGCGCCCGCTACGCGATCGACGACTCGCGCCGCATCAAGCATGGCGCGCTGCTTGATGCCGAGCTCCTGGCCGAAGTCTATGTGGAGCTGATCGGAGCGCGCCAAGCGCAACTCGTTCTGTCACAGACGGTTGGGTCCGGCCGGACCTTGGGTGAACCGATCGTCCTGCGTGAACGTCCGGTACCGCTTGCGCCGGCAATCAGCGACGAGGAACGCGCCGCCCATCGGGCGTTCGTCGCCAGCCTCGGCGACGGCGCGATATGGCGCGATTACGTCAGCCTGGAGTGAGGGGTTGCGACGGCGGCGACGGCTGAGCGCTCGCCAGACGCTGACGATAGAGGCCGACAAAATCGATGGGATCGAGGAGGAGCGGGGGAAAACCACCGTTACGCACCGCGGTCGCGATGATCTCGCGCGCGAACGGAAACAACAGGCGCGGGCATTCGATCAGGACGATGGGCTGCAGGCTCTCGGCCGGCACGTTCTGGATGCGGAAAATACCGGCGAAAGCCAGTTCGAAGCCGAACAGCAGCATGCTTTGCGCCTCCGCCTTGCCCTCCAGGCGGAGCGTGACCTCGAAATCCGTGCCGCTTGTCGGCGCGGCATCGACATTGACCTGTATGTTGATGGTCGGTTGCTGGCCGCTCGGCGCTATCGAACGCGGCGCGTTCGGATTTTCGAACGACAAATCCTTCACGTATTGGGCGAGAACGCCGACCTGCGGCAGCGCCGGCTGGGGCTGAGGACCGCCGTTCGTAACTGACATGCGCGGCCTCTCCGGAGCCAAGCGTTAAGGCTTGGCTAACACAGGCAACAGGAGCGAACAATGGCGGCGCCGGCGACGCTGTGGCGGCGTAGCGCCTGCTTTCCGGCGATCGGCAATGCGGTCGACGCCTTCCGATCCGACATTAACACGCAGCCGGAACCGGTCCGGCGGTTACGATGTTGGCGCGGCGGGGGTGATCGTCTACACTTGAAATTGGCACGCGTACCGGATTGCGGCTACTGGTCGGTTCCCCATGCGTGCCTACATTACAATGGGGACCGGGCGCCGCCCTGCGGACTCCGCCGCTTGCAGAGCCGCAACCGGGATCTACCGGCCCGCCACCGTGACGCCGAGAGAATTGAGACGTGTTCGATATTTATACCATTATCTTCCTGGCGCTCGCAGTGTTCATTTTCCTGCGGCTTCGCAGTGTGTTGGGGCAGCGTACCGGCCGGGAACGGCCGCCCTACGACCCGTATTCGACCCGCGACGCGGTACGCAGCCCGGCGAGCGACAAGGTGGTGACGTTGCCGCCGCGTGCGGCGGAGCCGGCGCCGGCCCGGCCCGTGGAAGCGCCCGCTCCGGCGGACCGCTGGAAGGGCGTGGCCGAAAGCGGATCGAGCGCCGCGGCCGGGCTCGATGCCATCGTCGCGGCCGAACCGACCTTCGACGTCAAGCACTTCATCACCGGCGCGCGTGCCGCCTATGAAATGATCGTGACCGCTTTCGCCGACGGCGACCGCCGCCAATTGCGCAGCCTGTTGTCTCGCGAGGTCTTCGATGGTTTCGACGCCGCCATCGGCGAACGCGAACGCCGCGGCGAGACCGCCGAGACGCGCTTCGTCTCGATTGACGGCTCCACTGTTACCGCGGCCGAGCTGCGCGGCCGCACCGCGCAGATCACGATACGGTTCGTCTCCAAGCTGGTTTCCGCAACCCGCGACCGGTCCGGTACCGTGATCGACGGCAGCGCCGACAAGGTCACCGACGTCACCGACGTGTGGACGTTCGCGCGCGACGTCTCCTCGCGCGATCCCAACTGGAAGGTCGTTGCAACCGAAGCCGGACAGTAAGGCCAATGGCGGCCCGTGGTCGCGTTTTGCTTGTTGCCGTCGCCTTTCTCGGCTTCGCCAGCCTGCCGCTCGCGCAAGCGGCCGAACGGTGGCCGATCGAATTTCCCGACACCCAATACCAGCCGGTCGAATGGTCCGGTCTTGACGGCTGGGCCAGCGACGATCACGCCACCGCCTTCGCGGCGTTTCTCGAAAGCTGTCGTGCGCTGAATGCCGCCGGCCAATCGGATCGCGACCCGTCGGCGATGGCGCATGCGCTCAAATCGGTGTGCAGCCGCGCCGTTGCCGCTGTGCCGCTCGAAGAGGATGGCGCGCGGAAATTCTTTGAGGACAATTTCCGGCCGGTGCGGATCAGCAGGCTCGGCGATACGGCGGGCTTTCTCACCGGATATTACGAGCCGATCATCGACGGTTCGCGGGTGCCGACCGGCCAGTTCACGGCACCGCTCTATCGCCGGCCGCCCAACCTCGTGGTTTCCGGCCGCCGCAAGCTGGGCGATCTGTTTCCCAGCAAGGGCGTCAAGGTCGGTCGGCGCGTCGGCCGCCGCAAGATCGTCCCGTATTACGACCGCGGCGAGATCGAGGATGGTGCGCTCGACGGCTGGCACCTGGAGATTTGCTGGCTGCGCAGCCAGGACGACGTGCTGTTCGCGCAAATTCAGGGATCAGCGCGGATCAGGCTGGAGGACCACACCATTCTGCGCGTCAATTACGATTCGCATAATGGCTGGCCGTACACGCCGGTCGGCCGCGTGCTGGTTGAGCGCAAAATCCTTCCCAAAGACGCCGTCACGATGCAGAGCATCTACGACTGGATGGACGCCAATCCGGGCGAGGCGAAGGACGTGCGCCGGCAGAACAAGTCGTACGTTTTCTTCCGCATCACCGATCTGTCGTCGGAAGACGAGGCGGTGGGCGGTGAGGGGGTGCCGCTGGTGCCGGGCCGTTCGATAGCGGTCGACCGATCGCTGCACGCCTACGGCACGCCGTTCTTCATCATGGCGGACCTGCCGATCGCCAACGACAAGGCGGCGACGAAGTTCCGGCGGCTCGTCTTCGCGCAGGATACCGGCTCGGCCATCGTCGGACCGGCCCGGGCGGACATTTATTTCGGCGCCGGCGATGAGGCGGCGCGGATCGCCGGCCGGATTCGCGATCCCGGCCAGTTCGTGATGCTCGTGCCGCGCGAGCTTGATCCGGTCGAGGCGGCGGAGCACGTGCCGCTGCCGCCGGAGCGTCCCGGCTTTTTCGCGCGGTTCAGTGTCGGCACGATGATCGATCCGACCGCGGACGACGTGCCGGTGCCGCCGGCGAGGCCTGCCGCGTCGCCCGACGGTGCCGCAAAAGCGAAATCAAAGACGCGGCCGCGAGAATGAGCCGCCGCCGGCGTTCGCTCAGTGACGAGGAGCATGCTCTGTGGGGCGGGGTCGCACGCTCGATCACGCCGTTGCAGCGTGCGCAGACGCGGGCGGAGCCCGCAACCGGCATCGACGCCGAAGCAAGAGCCGAGCCCACCGCGTCGCGTCCGCCGGCGCCGCGCGCGCCCGCGCCTGCGCAAAAGCCGCCGTCGCTCGCCCCGTTGGGACGGCGTCTCAAGCAGCGCGTCGCGCGCGGCCGCGAATCGATCGACCGCCGGCTTGATCTGCATGGCCTGACCCAGACGCGGGCGCACGCCGCTCTGCTGCATTTCCTGCGTGACGCGCAGGCGGAAGGCGCCCGGATCGTGCTGGTCGTTACCGGGAAGGGCACCGGCAAGGGAGCAAGTGGTGAGCGCGGTCCGCTCGAGCGCGGCGTGCTCAGACGCCAGGTGCCGATGTGGCTCGCACTTCCGGAATTTCGCTCTCTCGTTGTCGGCTTCGACGAGGCGCATGTCGGCCACGGCGGCCAGGGCGCCCTTTATGTCCGGCTGCGGCGCCTGCGGTAAGGCGAATCTTAACCTCAAAGTCCGAACATCGGCTGCGGCGGATGCAACGGCGGATCCGATCAGCCGAGCAGGCGTCCCCTCGATCGGAGCAGTCGCGTCATGTCCGAAACCGCCGATCCGCAGCCGAAATCCGCCGCCATGCACGGCAGCGCTGCCGACCAGCAAGCCCTGGCCCAGGTCGAGAAGTGGATGGCGCTGATCCGCGAAATCAGCCGCGAGCGGCAGGGGCAGGCACATTTTCGTGGAGCATGATCTTTTCGGAAAGCCGGCTGCCGCTTTTCCGGATCATGCTTATAGAGCGCAATCGCTTTAGGTTGAATCGATTGCGCTCTATAAGTCTTTCCTGGAGCGGGATCTTTTCGGAAAACCGGTGTCCACTTTTCCGGATCATGCGCTAAAGAATAAATCGGCTGAGGTCGGCGTTCGCGGCAAGGTCACCGACGTGTTTTTGCACGTAGGCGGCGTCGATCTTGACCGTCTCGCCTGAACGGTCGGGCGCGGTGAACGACACGTCGTCGAGAACGCGCTCCATCACCGTCTGCAGCCGCCGCGCTCCGATATTCTCCACGCTCGAATTGACCGCCACGGCCGTGTCGGCGACCGCGTCGATGGCGTCCTCGGAGAATTCCAGCGCCACGCCTTCGGTGCGCATCAGCGCCACATATTGCTTGATCAGCGAGGCTTCCGGCTCGGTGAGGATGCGGCGAAAATCATCGCGCGTGAGCGGCTTCAGTTCGACGCGGATCGGCAGCCGGCCTTGCAGTTCGGGCAACAGATCCGACGGCTTCGACGTATGGAAGGCGCCCGAGGCGATGAACAGGATGTGGTCGGTCTTTACCGAGCCGTGTTTGGTCGCCACCGTGGTTCCTTCGATCAGCGGCAACAGATCGCGCTGCACACCCTCGCGCGACACGTCGGCGCCGATGCGCCCGTCGCCGGCGCAGATCTTGTCGATCTCGTCGAGAAAGACGATGCCGTTGTTCTCCACCGCCTTGATCGCTTCCTGCGTGATCTGCTCGGTGTCAAGCAGCTTGTCGGATTCCTCGTTGATCAGGAGTTCGTGGGAATCGCCCACGGTCACGCGCCGCGTCTTGGTGCGGCCGCCGCCGAGCTTGCCGAAAATGTCGCCGATGGAAATGGCGCCGACCTGGGCGCCGGGCATGCCGGGAATTTCGAACAGCGGCATGCCGGCCGAAGCCTGCACCTCGATCTCGATCTCCTTGTCGTCGAGCTCGCCGGCCCGCAGCCGGCGGCGGAACGCCTCCCTGGTCGCCGGGCTGGCATTGGCGCCGACCAGTGCGTCAAGCACCCGGTCTTCGGCCGCTTGCTGCGCCCGCGCCCCGACGTCCTTGCGCTTCTTGTCCCGCGTCAGCGCGATCGCGATCTCGACGAGGTCGCGCACGATCTGCTCGACGTCGCGGCCGACATAGCCGACTTCGGTGAACTTCGTCGCCTCGACCTTGAGAAACGGCGCGGCGGCGAGCTTGGCGAGGCGCCGCGAGATTTCGGTCTTGCCGACGCCGGTCGGCCCGATCATCAGAATGTTCTTCGGCAGCACTTCCTCGCGCAGGCGTTCTTCGAGCTGCAGGCGGCGCCAGCGGTTGCGCAGCGCAATCGCGACCGCGCGCTTGGCGTCGGCCTGTCCGACGATGAAGCGGTCGAGCTCGGATACGATTTCGCGGGGGGAGAAGTCGCTCATGGAACAGCGTTCATTGGGTCTTCAAGGTTTCGACGGTGACGTTCCGGTTGGTGTAGACGCAAATATCGGCGGCGATGTCGAGCGCGCGGCGCACGATCGCCTCGGCATCGAGCGGACCGTCAATGAGCGCGCGGGCGGCGGCCAGCGCGTAATTGCCGCCGGATCCGATCCCGGCAATGCCGGCCTCCGGCTCGAGCACGTCGCCGGTGCCGGTGAGCACGAGCGACACGTCCTTGTCGGCGACGATCATCATCGCTTCGAGGCGGCGCAGGTAGCGGTCGGTGCGCCAATCCTTGGCCAATTCGACCGCCGCGCGCATGAGCTGGCCGCGATATTGTTCGAGCTTTCCTTCCAGGCGCTCGAACAAGGTGAAGGCATCAGCGGTGGCGCCGGCGAACCCGCCGATGACCTCGCCGCCGCCGAGGCGGCGGACCTTGCGCGCGTTGGCCTTGACGATGGTCTGGCCGATCGAGACCTGGCCGTCGCCGCCCACGCTCACCGCGCCGCCCTTGCGGACGGTCAGGATGGTGGTGCCGTGCCACGGGGTCAATTCGAAGGGCGACATCGCTGAAAATCTGCGTTCGACGCATGATTTATGACTTGGCCGGCGGTATTGCAAATACGCTGCGCGGACGATGGCGAAGCGGACCAAGCCCTGATAAAAGGCGCGCGCAGCGGAGATCGCCATGCGTCAGGCGTCAGTGAATCGGACTACCAAAGAGACCGAAGTCGAGGTTGCGGTCAACCTCGACGGCGAAGGGCGCGCGTCGGTCGCGACCGGTATCGGTTTCCTCGATCACATGCTCGACCTCCTGGCGCGTCACTCGCGCATCGACATCGAGGTCAAAGCCCGGGGCGACCTGCATATCGATCATCATCACACCACCGAGGACGTCGGCATCGCGCTCGGCCAGGCCGTCAAGCAGGCGCTGGGCGACATGAAGGGCATCTGCCGCTACGCCGACGTTCACGTGCCGATGGACGAAGCGCTGACCCGGGTGGCGATCGACATTTCCGGGCGGCCGTTCCTGGTCTTCAACGTCGCGTTCGTGCGCGACAAGGTCGGGCCGTTCGACACCGAGCTGGTGCAGGAATGGTTCCAGGCCTTTGCCATCAATGCCGCGGTGACGCTGCACGTCGCCACGCTCTACGGCAGCAACGATCATCATATCGCCGAATCGTGCTTCAAGGGCTTGGCTCGGGCGCTGCGCGCGGCGGTCGCCATCGATCCGCGCGCCGCCCATGAGGTGCCCTCGACCAAGGGCACGCTCGGCGGCTAAGGCCGCTTGCCCAACCGGGCGCCGAACAGCATTTGGAATGACGCCATGTCCGTTTACACCGTCCACCAACCGCCGCTGCGCGCCGTGGATGCCGCCCCCGACCCGGAGCGCTTTGTCTTCGTGCGCGACGGTTTCTACGTCTGGGCGTTTCTGGTGCCGTGGGCGTTCATGCTGTGGTACCGGCTGTGGCTCGTGCTTCTGATCTACGTCGTCGTTTCGGCGGGCCTGGAAACCGCCATGTATTACGCGGGCTTTGCCGGATACGCGATCGCCCTGGTGGGATTTCTGACGTCGCTCCTCATCGGCTTTGAGGCGGCGAGCCTGCGGCGCTTTACGCTTTCGCGGCGCGGCTGGAAGAATATCGGCGTCGTCACCGGCGATGATCTGGAAAGCGCCGAGCAGCGGTTCTTCGCCGCCTGGCTGCGCGCGGCTCCGGCCCCGCCGGCGGAGATGCCGGTGCCGCCGCCGTTGCCGCACGCACCACGGCCTCCCGATGTGATCGGGCTCTTCCCCGAGCCTGGAGCAAGCCGGTGAGCGTCGCCATCGTCGATTACGGCTCGGGAAACCTGCACTCGGCCGCCAAGGCGTTCGAGCGCGCCGCCCATGATGCCGGCCTCGATCAGCTGATCGTGGTGACGGACGACCCGCGGACGGTGGCGTCTGCGGATCGCGTGGTGCTGCCCGGCGTCGGTGCCTTCGCCGATTGTCGGCGCGGCCTTGACGCAGTGGACGGCATGGTCGCGGCGCTCGAGGAGGCGGTTCGCCGCAAGGGCCGGCCGTTCCTCGGCATCTGCGTCGGCATGCAGCTTCTCGCCGACCGCGGCCGCGAATACGAGGTGACCGAGGGCTTGGGCTGGATTGCCGGCGAAGTCGACCGCATCGCGCCGAGCGATCCGCACCTGAAAATTCCGCACATGGGCTGGAACACGCTCAACGTCGCCCGGCCGCATGCCCTGCTCGACGGCCTGAAACTGGGTCCGGACGGGCTGCATGCCTATTTCGTACATTCTTATCAGCTCAAGCCTTCGCGGCCGGCCGACTTGGTCGCTGACGCCGATTACGGCGGCCCGGTCACCGCAATCGTCGGCCGCGACAACATCGTCGGCACCCAATTCCATCCGGAGAAGAGCCAGAAGTTCGGTTTGGCGCTGATCGCGAATTTTCTGAAGTGGAAGCCGTGATACTCTTTCCGGCGATCGATCTGAAAAACGGCGAAGCCGTGCGTCTGCAACAGGGCGACATGGCGCGCGCCACCGTGTTCAATCGCGATCCGGCCGAGCAGGCGCGGATCTTCGCAGCACAGGGCTTCGAATATCTGCACATCGTCGATCTGGACGGCGCCTTCGCCGGCCGCGGCATGAATGTGGCGGCAGCCGAACGCATTCTCGCCGCGGTGAAAATCCCGGTCCAGCTCGGCGGCGGCATCCGCGACCGCGCCGCCATCGCGGGCTGGCTCGGCAAAGGCGTCGCTCGCGTCATCATCGGCACCGCCGCCGTCCGCGATCCGGAACTGGTGAAGCAGGCGGCGAAGGAATTTCCCGGCCGCGTCGCCGTCGGCCTCGACGCGCGCGACGGCAAGGTCGCGGTCGAGGGCTGGGCCAAGTCCTCCGAACTGACCGCCCTCGACATGGCGAGGCGCTTCGAAGGCGCCGGCGTCGCCGCTATCATCTATACCGACATTGCCCGCGACGGCATGCTGCGGGGCCTCAATCTCGACGCCACCATTGCGCTGGCCGACGCGGTGTCGATCCCGGTCATCGCCTCGGGCGGGCTTGCTTCGCTCGACGACGTGCGCGCGCTGCTCGCGCCGCGCGCGAAAAAGCTCGCCGGCGCCATTGTCGGTCGGGCGCTCTATGACGGCCGGCTCGATGCGGCGGCGGCGCTGTCGTTGATCCGCGCAACGGGATAGGGAGGCCACGATGACTGACAAGATCGATTCCGAAACTATGAAGCTCATAGAAAAATACCCAGACTCATATCGATGGGAGCTAGTGGAAGCTTTCAGGAAGCGGTCAGATGAAGCCGCGAATTACTTGCGGGCGCTTCTTCTTGCTATTTCAACCGCCGGAGCCGGCTTTTTGTTTAACAAGAATTACAATGGTCCGATAAGCTGGCATCACTTATCGATTATGGCCTTCATCATCGCGATTGCGTTGATCGTCTGGAGCTGGGATCGGCAAAAAAGTAAAGCAATTGCGCGCCTGATTGAACTTAGAGACAAGGGTTATCAAGAATACCTCAATCTTGAAAAGTGCTTAGCAAAATTTCGTAAGAATGAGACGATTGACCGAGCGTCGTACGCATTCATTGGTTTAGCCGTGTTCGTCGAAGCGTTGTTGGTGATATTGGGAAAAACCCATTAGACGATGTTCAAGGTCCGCGTCATTCCCTGCCTCGACGTGAAGGACGGCCGCGTCGTCAAGGGCGTCAATTTCGTCAATCTCCGAGACGCCGGCGATCCGGTGGCGGCGGCCATCGCCTACGACGAGGCCGGCGCCGACGAGCTTACCTTTCTCGACATCACGGCGAGCCACGAGGACCGCGCCATCATGCTCGACGTGGTGCGGCGCACCGCCGAGGCCTGCTTCATGCCGCTCACGGTCGGCGGCGGCGTGCGCACCGTGGAGGATATCCGGGCGCTTCTGTCCTCGGGCGCCGACAAGGTCTCCATCAATACGGCGGCGGTGGCGCGCCGCGCCTTCGTCAAGGAGGCGGCGGAGAAATTCGGCGACCAGTGCATCGTGGTGGCCATCGACGCCAAGAAGGTATCGAAGCCGCCGCAACCGGATCGCTGGGAGATCTTCACCCATGGCGGGCGCAATCCGACCGGCCTCGACGCCGTCGCCTATGCGCGCGAGGTGGTCGCGCTCGGGGCCGGCGAAATTCTGCTCACGTCGATGGATCGCGACGGCACCCGGCAAGGCTTCGATATTGCGCTCACGCGGGCCGTCGCCGACGCGGTCTCCGTGCCGGTGATCGCCTCGGGCGGCGTCGGCACGCTCGAGCATCTGGTCGAGGGCATTCGCGACGGGCATGCGAGCGCCGTGCTGGCCGCCTCGATCTTTCATTTCGGCGAGCATTCGGTGCGCGAGGCGAAGCTCTACATGGCGCGCGCCGGGTTGCCGATGCGGCTCGATCCGTAGCTTCGGAAGACCGCTGCTTATGGACGCTTCGCCCACGCCAGCGCGGCTTCGAGGCGGTCATTGCCCCAGAACAATTCGCCGTCCGCGGTGCGAAAACTCGGCGCCCCGAAGATGCCAAGGCGCTGCGCCTCTTCCGTCTCGGCCCGCAGCTTGTCCTTGATCTCGGGCGTCTGCGCGGCGGCGATCGCGGCATCCGGATCGACCTTGAGATCGGCAAGAATGGCGCGGATGGTCTCGGGCTCGTCGATGCGCCGGCCGTCGGCGAATTCCGCCCGGTAGACGGCACGGCAAAAGTCCTCGCCCCAGTCGTCGGCGAGGCCCACCAAGGCCACGCGTGCGCAAAGCACGGTCGATTGCGGGAACGGTTCGGGCCGGCGGAACCTCAGCGCCAAGTCGGCGCAGACCCGTTCCGCGTCGCGCCACATGTAGCGGCCCTTGGCCGGAAACAGATTGAATGGCGACGTCACCCAGCCTTGCGCCTTGAAAATAGGCCCGAGCAGGAAGGGCCGGAACCGGACGCGCACCGAGGCGTGCTGTGCCAGCGCCGCGATCCGCGTCGCCGCCGGATACGAGTAAACCGAAGCAAACTCGAACCAGAAATCGAGGGAAGGTGCGACCATCGGCCCTTATCCTATTTCGCTTTGGCGCTTTGCGCCAAATGACGACCGGGCCGCATGGTGCATGCACCACGCCTCTCCCCGCCGGAGGGGAGAGGTGCTAAGGGAGGCCCATGGCCTCTTTTACCCTCCATGACCTGGAAAAACGCGTGCAGGAACGCGCCAAGGCAAGCGCCGAGGTGTCTTACACACGGAAACTCCTTGATCGCGGTGTCGCCCATTGCGCCAAGAAGCTCGGCGAGGAGGCCATCGAGGTCGCCATCGCCGCCGTGGCGGAGGATCGCGAGCGCCTGATCGCGGAGGCCTCCGACGTGCTCTATCATCTCCTCGTGGTCCTTTACGCCCGCGGCATTTCGCTCGCCGAAGTCGAGGGGACGTTGGCGGAACGCGCCCGCCAATCGGGCCTTGACGAAAAGGCCGCACGCAAAGGCGGCTGAGGGCGACCGGCATGGAGCAGCGTACCGAACCGGATGTCTCGCCGTATCGCGTGTTTTCGCGGGCCGAATGGGCGAACTTGCGCGACGACACGCCGATGACCCTTGAGCCCGCCGAGATCGTCCGGTTGCGCTCCCTGCATGACCGGCTCGACATGTCCGAGGTCGCCGAGATCTATCTGCCGTTGTCGCGCCTCCTCTCGCTCTACGTCGCCGCCACCCAGCGGCTGTTTCGCGCGCAGCAGGCGTTTCTCGGCACCGAAGACGCCAAGATGCCCTACATCATCGGCGTGGGCGGCTCGGTCGCGGTCGGCAAATCGACCACCGCCCGCGTGCTCGAGGCCTTGCTGGCGCGCTGGCCGAATGTGCCCAAGGTCGATCTGATCACCACGGACGGGTTCCTCTATCCCAATGCGGTGCTCGAGCGCGAAGGCCTGATGGAGAAGAAGGGCTTTCCAGAGAGCTACGATCTGCCGTCGCTCCTGCATTTCCTCTCCGACATCAAAGCGGGACGGCGGCCGGTGCGCGCGCCGGTCTATTCGCACCTGATCTACGACGTGATTCCGAACCAGTGGATCGAGATCGACCGGCCGGACATTCTCATCGTCGAGGGACTGAACGTCCTGCAGGCCGGCCGCCTGCCCAAGGACGGCAAGGCGGTTCCCTTCGTGTCGGATTTCTTCGATTTCTCGATCTATCTCGACGCCGACGAGGGCGTGCTCCTGTCGTGGTACGTCAATCGCTTTCTGGCGTTGCGCAGCACCGCGTTCGCCGATCCGAAGTCGTATTTTCACCGCTACGCGCGGCTGTCCGACGAGGAAGCGAGCGCCACTGCGACCGCGATCTGGAACCGCATCAATCTCGTCAACCTGCGCGAAAACATCCTGCCCACCCGGCCGCGCGCCGATCTCATTCTGAAGAAGGGCGAGAGTCACGAGGTCGAGGAAGTGGCGCTGCGCAGGCTCTGACGCCAGGCTTCCACCTCGGCCAACTCCGCCTCCGGCCGCTCGGCGACGACTTTGCCGCGGCCGAGATAGACCGCGCCGGCTTCGCCATCGATCGAGAGCCAATCGCCTTCCTTGATTCCCGCGTTGCCGAGCCGGGCGCAGCGCCCGACGACATCGACCGAAAGCGCAGAACAGCCGACGACGCACGGCTTGCCGAGCTGCCGCGCCACCAGCGCCGCATGCGCGGTGCGGCCGCCGACCGCGGTGAGGATGCCGCTCGCCGCGGCAAAACCGGCGACGTCGGCAGTGGTGATATCCGGCCGCACCAGGATGACGCCGCCGTTGCTCGCCGCAAGATGCGCCGCGCTCTGCGGATCGAAAGCGGCGCGGCCGACCGCGACGCCGGTAGAGGCGCCGGTGCCGTGGGAGCTGGGCGTGCCGGGAGCGAGGAGCCGCGTGTTGGTCAGCCGGCGCAGATCGAGGCCGTCGAGGCGCTGCAAACCCTCCGCCGGCGTGATGTGCGCTTCCTTGACGAAATCGATCGCAAGCCGCAGCGCCGCCTGCGGCGTGCGCTTGGCGGCGCGCGTCTGCAACAGCCATAGCTTGCCGTTTTCGATGGTGAATTCGACGTCCTGCACATCGGCGAATTCATCTTCGAGACGGCGCAGCGCCGCGCGCAATTGCTCCGCGACTTGGGGAAAGGCCTGCGCAATCGCCGCTTCGGTCTGCGGATTATGACCGCCGGAAACCACATCTTCGCCCTGCGATTCGAACAAAACCTCGATGACCGGGGCGGCGGCGCCGGTCGAAGGATCGCGGGAGAAGGCGACGCCGGCGCCCGAGGCGGCGCCGTTATTGCCGAACACCATCGTCTGCACGGTGACTGCGGTGCCTTGCAAATCCTCCAGATGCTGAAGCTCTCGATAAGTGCGGGCGCGACCGCTCAGCCAGGAGCGGAACACGGCCTGCGCGGCCGCTTGCAGCTGCTCCATGGGCTCGTCGCTGAGCACATGATCGGCACGTTCGATGACGCGTTCGTAACTCCCCGCCAGCCGTTCGAGCGCCTCCCCATCGATCGCGCGCGCATTGTTTGCGCCCTCGGCGGCAACAAGCTTCGCGCGGGCCGCGGCAAAGTCGGCCGCATCGGCCCCCAGCACGACGCTGCCGTAGCTTTCGAGAAAGCGGCGCCGGCAGTCGAAAGCGAAACGCGGTTGGCCGATCATGCGGATAAGGCCGCGCACGGCGGCCGGTGTGCAGCCGACGTCGAGCACCGTATCGAGCATGCCCGGCATCGACCGCGCCGCGCCGGAGCGCACCGAGACCAAAAGCGGCCGCCGGCGGTCGCCGAAGACCTTGCCGGTCGCCTGTTGCAGGAACGCGATGCCTTGGGCGAGGCCGTCGGCGAGGTCGCCGGCGGCGGCCGGATCGCCTTGCAACGTTTCCGCACAGAGCGAAATCGGCAGCACGAAGGCCGGCGGCACCGGCAGGCCGAGCGCGGCCATGCGCGAGAGATTGGCGGCCTTGCCGCCGACGTCCTCGGCAGAAAGGACCTTGCCCGCGCCGTCACCGATCAATGCAATGCGCATCTCGCTTTTCCGTTGTTTGGTTGAGCATGATGTTTTCGGAAACCCGGCACCGATTTTTCCGACTGGAAAAATGTAAGTCTTAGTTGGAGCTTTGGATTTGACATTCGCTTCGCGAGCTCGCGGCTGGGTGGGTAGCGAATGTCAAATCCGCTCCACTGGCTAGGCGGACAGATCGGCGAGCACATGCGCGCGCAAGAGATGGCCGAACGCCGCGAGCCGGTCGGTCGAGCGCTCGAGCGCGCGGGCGAGTTCGAGCACGGACAGAGCCGTTTTCAGATCGAAATTCTGGGTCAGGATCAGCGCCGTCACCCGGCGTTCGTCGCCATCGGCCTTGTGCTCGGCGTCGATCAGGCGGCCGACCGCGGCGAGCGCGTCCTCGCTGTCGATGCGATGGCCGTCGGGAACCTCGATGGCGGCGGCGACGCCCACGGCGGCGGCTTCGGTGCCGGCGACGGTGGCGGCGCAGAGGTCGGCGATCACGTCGAGCAGCTCGGGCGCGACCTCGCTTGGCAACAGCGAAGCGATGAAAGCCGCTTGCTCCAGTTCGTCGATGGCGTCTTCGATCTTGTCGACCAGCCGCTCGATGCTGCGGTCGGCGTCGAAACGCGCGATCTCGCCGCGGGTTTCCACCGCGATGCGGTCGGCCTTTTCCTCGATCCGCCGCGCCCGCTCGGCCAACGCGGCGCAGTCGAACGGCCGGTGCGCGTGCCGCTCGCCGACAAAGCGCGCGATGTCGGCCGCGATCTCGCCGGCAAGCCCGGCCTGGCGGATGACGACGGCGAGAAGCGTGCGGTCGACCCGCTGCAGATGGGCGGCCAGCGCCGCCTCGATGCGGTCGCGCGCGAGCCGCACCGAGCTTCCCTGCAGCAGCGCTTCGGCGCTGATGCGCAGCACGGTTTGGAGAAAATCGGCGGCCGCCTCGCGGCCGAGCGCGGTGTCCAGCCGTTCGCCGAAGCCGATGCGCGAGGACGCCGCATGATGGACGGCGGCGGCGACGAGGTCTGCGCCGCCGAGTTCGAGGAAGGCGCGGTGACCGACACGGTGGCGCGCCGCCCATTGGAGGATGCCGACGGCGTCGGCGTTCGACACCCAGGCGCGCAGGACTTTGCGCGCCCGGTTCCAGTCGATGAGAAAAACGATGGAGCCGCCGAGCGCTTCGAGAAAGCCGTTGCGGTCCTGCTCGCGCGCCGCCGCATAGCGGCCGGTGACCAGATAGAAGATGCCGTCGTCGCCGAGACCGGCCGCGCTCTTGCGTTCGAGCCCGCTCCATTGCATCGGGAAATCGCGCAGCAGCGCGGTGAAGAATCTGGCCCGCGGCAGGTGCACGTCGGTATAGGTGATGGTGACGGCGTTGCCCTCCACTGTGATGACGACGACGTGGGCTTCGGTTTCGCCGATGTCGTTCTGGATCGTCAGCCGCGTGCCGGTGCGCGTCGCCGCGGTGTCGAGGCCCGGATGATTGAACTTCAGCTTTCTTGTCGCATCGACCCCGCGCATGAAGGCTTCGACCGCCAGGCGGTCCTCGGGCAGCAGCCCATAGACATGGGCGCCGGCCAGTTCCTCCTCCGCGTGCGCGGCCGCAAGCTGATTGAGCGCCTTGTGCAGATCCATGATCAGGCGATGCAGGCTGTCGCCGGCGGCGTCGGAAAGCCCGGTCAACCGCGCGACCGTCCCGGTCTCGACGTCGTCGGCCGCCCCGAAGGGCGCGGCCGCCTGGATTGCCGCAAGGCGCTCGGCCGCACGCGTTCCCTGCGCCGGGTCGCCGGCTCGGACGGCGCGGATCATGGCGTTCATGTCGTCCCAGATCGCAACGCCGAGGCTGCTCAGCCCGGGTGCGGAGATCCGCCCGTCGGCAAGCGGGCCGGCGTGACTGACCAGCGTTTCCAAGGCCGCGTCATCGAGACCGGCGGACCGGCATTCGCCGCTCAGATCGAAACCCGCAGCTTTCGGCTCGCTGGCATGCCGAACCGCCGCCTGCAAGACGCTCAAGCGGAGTTTGACCCGATCGTTGGCGGCCAGGCCCTCGGCGATGAGCGCGGGCAGCAAGAGATCGCCTTGACCGAGCTGCTCGATGATTTGCGATTTCATCCGTTCCACTTACGCTGGCGAGACGGTTCAGCAAAGCAGGTTCGAATGACGCCGTTATTGAGCTAAATCATTTCATGGACCTGTCACACGGCGGGCGGCGCGAAGTCGCAGACCGGAGGAACGCAGGACAATCAGGCGGCGAGCGCGTCTTTTCCGGATGCCGCAAGCGCCGCGGCGAGGCGCTCGCGATCGAGCGGCTTGATCAGGAAGCCGTCCATGCCGGCCGCGCGGCAGGCGTCGCGATCCTCGGGGGAGGCGTTGGCGGTCAGGGCAAGGATCGGTGTCCGCGGTGCGCCGGCTTCGGCCTCGACGGACCTGATCCGACGCGCGGCTTCGAGCCCGTCCATGCCCGGCATATGCAGGTCCATCAGCACGCAATCGTAGGGCGTGCCGGCGGCGCGCGCCGCCAGCCACAATTCGACTGCCGCCGCGCCGCTTGCCGCCATGGTCGGTTGATGGCCGAGCTTGACCAGGAGCGCGCGCGCCAGCAGCGCGTTGATATCGTTGTCCTCGGCAACGAGGATCGAAAGGCCGCGCGCCGGGAGCGCCACGCTCGGCGATTGCAGGGCCTCGGCCGCGGCGCCGGTTTCGAAGACATCGTCGGGCGAAAAACGGGCGGCGAGCGACAGCGCGCGGACGGGCTTGATCAGGTAGCCGGTGAAGCCCGCGTCTTTCAGGTGGCCAAGCTCGCTGCGCATCGCCGGCGTGACCATGACGAGGCGGCGCGAGATTGCCGCGCACATGCGCGCGAGCGCTTCGCCCGCCGGTGTGCCGACGGCGTGATCGACCAGCACGGCGCTCCATAATTCCTCCGGCAGCAGCGCCGCGGCCACCTGCTCGTCGGGAACGATTTTCGTGCGGGCGCCCCAGCGTTGCAGGCGGCGTGCGATCAAAGAGGCCTCGATCGCCGCCGGTGCGACGATAAGCACGTTGCCGCCGGAAAGATCGGGCGCCGCGAACGGCAGGGTGCCGGCATCGGCGGCGGCCGGAAGCGGAACGCTAACGCGGAACGTCGCGCCTTCGCCCGGCGTGCTTTGTACCGCGATGGCGCCGCCCATGCTCTCGATGATCCTTTTGGAGATCGTGAGACCAAGACCCGTGCCGCCGAATTTTCGCGTCGAGCCGCCGTCGGCCTGCTCGAATTCGAGGAAGATGCAGGCCTGGTCGGCGGGCGAAATACCGATGCCGGTGTCGTGGACCGCAATGACGATGGCGTCCGGCTGCGCGCCCGGCTCGACGATGATCGATACCCCGCCGCGCTCGGTGAACTTGATGGCGTTGCCGGCGAGATTGAACAACACCTGGCGCAGTCGCGCCGCGTCGCCGACGACGCGGGCCGGCAGGCGCTCGTCGACATAGCAGCAGATTTCCAGGCCCTTCGCCTGGGCGCGGGGTCCCAGCAGCTCGACGGCTTCCTCGATGAACTCGCCGAGCGCAAACGGCCGCGCCGCCAGATCGAGCCGGCCGGCCTCAATCTTGGAGAAATCGAGCACCTCCTCGATCAGCGACAGCAGCGTCTCTCCCGACGTCTTCACCGCCTTCAGGTAGGTCGCCTGTTCGGGAGTGAGCGGCGTGTCGCCAAGCAGGTCAGCCATGCCGAGGATGCCGTTGAGCGGCGTGCGGATCTCGTGGGAAACCATGGCCAAGAACCGCGATTTGGCGCGATTGGCGGCCTCGGCCTGATCGCGCGCTTCGGCGAGCGCCCGTTCGCCGTTGACGCGTTCGGTCACGTCCCGGCCGACGCTCTGCATCTCGCTGCTGCCGTCGGAGCGGACATTGACTTCGCGCCAGGCGATCCAGCGCTGCCCGTTGGGCGCCGCGATCTTCTGGTCAAGCGTGCGGGTGGCGTCGGCGAGCGTGGCGGCTTCGCCCTGCTCCAGCACCGGCAGAGCGAACGCGCTGCCGACCAGCTCGGCGCGGGTGCGGCCGGCGAGCGCACAGAAAGCATCGTTGGCGTAGGTGATCGCGCCGGCGTCGTCGCGGCGCACGATGACGTCGTCCTGCGCTTCGAAGAAGCTTGCGGTGCGTTCCTGCGCCTCTCTGATTTCCCAGTTGCGGTCCGCCGCTTCGTCCACCTCCGTTTCCAGATCGCGCAGCTCGGCCTTCATCTGGCGGATGCGGGAAATGAGAATCCCGATCGCCCCGCAGGCTGCGCCGAACAGCGCCGCCGTGCCGATGGCGAACATGTAGGGGTCGTAGTGGGCGGCGGGCGAGGTCGCTCCCGACAGGAAGCCGAAGGCGACCGCGAACGACATCGAGGTGATGACGGCGGCGCGGACGGCGAGCGAGAACAGCCGGCGGCTGATGATCGCGGGTTGTCGCAGGGTGGCGCGAGGCCGGCGCATGGTCTTGTGCCGCTCGGCATGCGCGCCGCAATCGCTCGAAAGCGGCGCCCGTGCCCGTTGTTATCGATGCAGTGAGGCGTATTTTGTTCTATGAACGTTGCCCATCCCTTGCCGGCGGCGCCGACAATGGAGCAAGGGTTGATGCTTTGTTAACATCGCGCCCGAACGGCTCGGTGGCCAAGCCATCGGGTCCGTTCGCGGGCCGGAGAAAATGCGGATGGACACTGTTGTGAATGCGAAGCGCACGCGGACGAAAGCCTCAGGCCTGGTCCGGCAGAGCCGGCCGACGCGAGAGCAGGCGGAAGCGGCCGTGCGCACGCTGATCAGCTGGGCGGGCGACGATCCGGACCGCGAAGGGCTGCGGAGCACGCCGGCGCGCGTCGTGCGCGCCTACGAGGAATGGTTCGCCGGCTACAAGGATCATCCGCGCGAATATCTCAAACGCACCTTCGAAGAGACCGGCGGTTACGACGAAGTCGTGGTGCTGCGCGACATCCGTTTCGAGTCGCACTGCGAGCATCACATGGCGCCGATCATCGGCCGCGTCCATATCGGCTATCTGCCGCGCAACCGCGTGGTCGGCATTTCCAAACTGGCGCGGCTGGTCGAGGTCTATGCGCGGCGCCTGCAGATTCAGGAGAAGATGACCGCCGAAATCGCCACCTGCCTCGACGAGGTGCTCAAGCCGTACGGCGTCGCCGTGGTCACCGAGGCGACCCATCAATGCATGACCACCCGCGGCATCCATAAACCCGGCGTCACCATGGTGACCAGCCGCATGCTCGGCGTGTTCCGCGATCACGCCGAAACCCGCCACGAGTTCTTGGCCGCCATCGGCATGCGCGGCGCAATCCACGTCGCCAACGGTGCGGGATAGCCTTACGCCGCGCGCCTGATCTCGTCGGTCAGCGCCCGGTAGGACAGCGCCTCCGCCAGATGCACACGGCCGACATTGTCGACGTCGTCAAGGTCGGCGAGCGTGCGGGCGACGCGCAGCACGCGATGATAGCCGCGCGCCGACAGCCGCATGGCGTCGGCTGCTTCCCGCAGCAGCGCTAGCCCGCCGGCGTCCGGCCGCGCCACTTCTTCCAGCACGGCGCCGGAGACGGCGGCATTGCTGCGCAGGTGCGGCAGGCCGATCGCAGCATAACGCGCCGCCTGCCGCTCGCGGGCGAGCGCCACCCGTTCGGCGACTTCGCGGCTGCCCTCGGTCGGCGGCGGCAGGATGAGATCGGCGGCAGTCACCGCCGGTACCTCGATGTGCAGGTCGATGCGGTCAAGCAGCGGCCCGGAAATGCGCGCCTGGTAATCGGCGGCGCAGCGGGCATTGGCGCCGCGGCGGCAGGCATAGCCGGGCTCGTCCGCGCGTCCGCACCGGCAGGGATTCATGGCGGCGACCAGCATGAAACGCGCCGGGTAGGTGACGCGATGATTGGCGCGGGCGATCGCAACTTCTCCGATCTCCAGCGGCTGGCGCAGCGCGTCGAGCGCCTGCGGCTGGAATTCCGGCAGTTCGTCGAGGAACAGCACGCCGTGATGGGCAAGCGAGATTTCGCCCGGCCGGGCGTGCAGGCCGCCGCCGACCAGGGCCGGCATGCTCGCGGAATGGTGCGGCGCCCGGAACGGCCGGCGGTTGGTCAGCGCGCCGCCTTCGATCTGGCCGGCGACCGAGGCGATCATGGACACTTCGAGCAGCTCGGCGGGAGCGAGCGGCGGCAGAATCGAAGGCAGCCGCGCCGCCAGCATGGATTTGCCGGCGCCCGGCGGTCCGACCATGAGCAGATTGTGACCGCCGGCGGCCGCGACTTCCAGGGCGCGCTTGGCGCTCTCCTGGCCCTTGATGTCGGCGAGGTCGAGCGCGGCGCCCGCGACCTCGAGGATTCGCGGCTGCGGCCGCGACAGCACCTGCGTGCCCTTGAAGTGGTTGGCAAGCTGGATGAGAGACGAAGCTGCTATGATTTCGATCTCGGGGCTGGCCCAGGCGGCTTCCGGACCGCAAGCGGCCGGGCAGATCAGTCCTTCGCCGCGGGCGTTGGCGCCGATGGCGGCGGGCAGCACTCCGGCAACCGGTGCAAGCGAACCGTCAAGGCCAAGCTCGCCGAGGACGGCAAATCCCGAAACGGCGTCGTGGGGAATGGCGCCGATTGCCGCCATGAGCCCGAGCGCGATCGGCAAATCGTAGTGGCTGCCTTCCTTTGGCAGATCGGCCGGCGCCAGATTGACGGTGATGCGGCGGGCCGGCAGCGCCAATCCCGAGGCGATCATCGCCGAGCGCACGCGCTCGCGAGCTTCTGAGACGGCCTTGTCGGGCAGCCCGACGATCGTGAAGGCCGGCATGCCCGGCGCCACCTGCACCTGGACATCGACGGGTCTCACCTCGATGCCCGCGAACGATACTGTGGTGACGCGCTGCACCATGTCCGCCCCTGCCGCGTTCAGGGTAACGGAATTGCAGGCAAGGTCAAGAACATTTAGAGAACATGAAGCCAGCGGACGTATTGCGCGCTCAGCGGTAGGTCGCGGTTCGCAATTCTTGATGGACGGCTTCGAGGATCTCGTCTGAAAGGGCTCCGTCCTCCGCCGCCCGCGCGAGCGTCAGGGCACCGACCAGAGCCGATAGGGCAGCGATCGCCTTGCGCCGTTTGGCCGCCTTTGAGAAGCCCGGAAGCGCATCGGTGAGGATGTCGATGAGCGCGTGGATGCCGTCGGCGAACGCCCCACGGACGGCCGTGCCGCCGCGGGCCGCATCGGCCCCGAGCGCGGCGAGCGGACAGCCGCGGCCCGGATCGTCCCGGTGGCGAGCGGAAAGGTAATCATCGAGCAGCGCCGCATAGGGCTTGTCCGGCGCGCCGGCTGCGACCCGGCCCCATTTCGCTGCCGTGCGCGCCATGATCCGCCGGCTTGCCTCTGCCACAAGCTCGTCCTTTGCTGCGAAATGGCCATAGAAGCCGCCGTGGGTCAGATGCGCCGCCTGCATGATGTCGGCGACGCCGCCGCCGCCGAAGCCTTTGGCGCGAAACAGTTCGCCGGCGGCTTCGAGGATGCGTTCCCGGGTCTCGGCAGCTTTCTCGCGGCTCACCCTCATGGCGCAACCTTGGCTGTGCCTCCAAAGCGGAAGGGATTTATATGACGATTGTCATCAATAGACAAGATAAAGATGACGATAATCATCTAAATTCGCCGGTGTCGAAGCCGCTTTGCCCTGCACGCAGAAGGTCCCAGCGAGGGCTGACCAGCCCGACGGGGCTTATTGCCGTCGCTTGGTCTCGATCCTGTCCCAGATCAGGGCCGCGATGTCGGGGCCGCCGAGATTCTTCACGGCGCGGATGCCGGTCGGGGAAGTGACGTTGATCTCGGTGAGGAAGCCGTCGATGACGTCGATGCCGACGAAGAGCAGGCCGCGCTGGCGCAGCGCCGGCCCGAGCCGGGTGCAGATGTCGCGCTCGCGGGCGCTGAGATCGGTGGCCTTGGGCACGCCGCCCCGCACCATGTTGGAGCGCAGGTCGTCCGGGGCCGGCACCCGATTGACTGCGCCGGCGAACTCGCCGTCGACCAGGATGATGCGCTTGTCGCCGTCTTTCACTGCGGGCAGGAATTTTTGCACCACCCAGGGCTCGCGGAACATGGCGGCGAACAGGTCGTAGAACGAGCCGAAATTGAGGTCCTCGGCCGCGACCCGAAACACCGCTTCGCCGCCCTTGCCGTAAAGCGGCTTCATGACGATGTCGCCATGTTCGCGGCGGAAGGCCTTGATGGCTTCGAGATCGCGGGTAATCAGGGTCGGCGGCATCAGGTCGGGAAATTCGGTGACGAAGACCTTTTCCGGCGCATTGCGCACGTGGCTCGGATCGTTGATCACCAGCGTCCGCGGATGAATGCGATCGAGCATGTGCGTCGTTGAAATGTAGGCAAGGTCGAAGGGCGGATCCTGCCGCAGCAGCACCACGTCGAACGAGAGAAGATCGGCGTGGCGTGGCTCGCCGAGGGTGAAATGGTCGCCAACTACGTCGCGTACCTGAAGCGGCTGAACCGAGGCGGCGACCTTGCCGTCGCGCAGCACCAGCCGGTCCGGCGTGTAGTAGGACAACGAATGGCCGCGGCTCTGCGCCTCCAGAAGCAGCGCGAAGGTCGAATCGCCGCGGACATTGATCCGCTCGATCGGGTCCATTTGAACCGCAACTTTCAGAATCATGAGATCGATCGGGCTCCGCATTGGCGATCTGCCAAGGTCTACGCAATTTTGCCGGCTGCCGCTACGGCGGGAGCAGGCGGGCGACAGTCAGCGACTGGCATCGAAGGCGTTGGCGATGTGCCGGGGAATGCTTCCGGGAGCCACCAGCACGACATCGAAGCGGATCTGCCGTTCGGCGGCATCCGGGTGGCTCGCGAGCCAGAGTTCGGCGGCGGCGATGATCCGCCGCTTCGTCCGGTCGGTTATCGCTGCGGCCGCATCGTCGGTGCGTTCGCGCGCTTTGACTTCGACGAAGACAAGGCTGCGGCCCTTGCGGGCGACGATGTCGATTTCGCCGAACGGCGTCTTCCATCGCCGCGCCGCAATCCGATAGCCTTTGGCAAGGAGCAGCATGGCGGCGCGGCTCTCGGCAGACAGGCCAAACCGAAAGGCGGCGACCCGCTTGCGGCTCGGCGCCGCGGCCGGATCGGAAGGCTCAGTCCGTCGTGCCACCATCATTGCCCCGGTCTTGCTTGATCGCGAGCGCGAGTGCGCGCTGATACACGTGGCGCCGCGGCAGCCCGGTGGCGAGCGCCACTTCGCCCACGGCGTCCTTGAGCGAGGCACGCGCAAGCGCCTGCCGCAAGAGCTCGTCGGCATCGTCGGGCCTGGCCGGCGCCGGCGCGGTCGGGGGTGCGATGACGATGACCATTTCGCCGCGAGTCTCGGCGGCCTGCGCGGCATCGGCAAAGCTCTGAGCGAGGCTTGCGAGGTCGCCGCGCCGCACTTCCTCATGGAGCTTGGTCAGCTCGCGGCACAGCGCCGCCTGCCTTGGACCGAGGCCGGCCGCAAGATCGGCGAGCGCCGCCCCGATCCGCGGCCCGGTCTCGAAGACGATGAGGGTTGCCGGAATGCCGGCGAGTTCGGCGATACGCGCCCGCCTTGCCGCTTGTTTCGGCGGCAGGAAGCCGGCGAACAGGAACTGATCGCTCGGCAATCCGGCGACCGCAAGTGCCGCGAGTGTCGCCGAGGCCCCCGGAACAGCGAAAACCGGATGCCCGGCGTCCCGGGCCGCCCGAACGAGCTTGAACCCGGGATCGGAGACAAGTGGGGTCCCGGCATCGGAAACGAGCGCGATCGCGGCGCCCGCGGCAAGCCGGCGCAACAGCTTGGGCCGCGCCGCTTCCGCGTTATGGTCGTGATAAGGCGTCAGCGGGGTGGCGATGTCGTAGCGGTCAAGGAGCCTCCGGGTCACCCGTGTATCCTCGCAGGCGATGAGGTCCACGCCGGCCAGCGTCGCCAGGGCGCGGAGCGTGATGTCGCCGAGATTGCCGATTGGGGTGGCGACGACGTGCAATCCGCGCGCAATGGCGCCGGCGTCGAAGCGATGGCCGCCGATCGTGTAGCGCCGCACGGCACGATCCTCACCGGCGTCCGCGATTGTTCGTATCCTGGTCATGCCCAATAGCCTAATGCGGCGTCTCTCGGCCGTCATGCGGCGCCGGATTCCTTATCCTTTTCATTTGCTTAACCATTCGCCGCCAGAATGACAGATTAGCGCTGCCCAATGTCTTGGCGCCTACGCCGCTCGTGAGGAGAGCCGCATTGTCCGCGGAATTGCCGCTTGAGGGGTCGGCTGCCGTGTCCATGCCCACGCGGCGCCGTTCGCTGGCGGGTCTCTTGGCCGCAACCGGCGCGCTGCTTGCCGGTTGCTCCAATAATCCTAACTACTTCTCGTCCATGCCGTCTCTCAACCAGGCCGCGCAGCCGCCGGGCGCGCCGCTGCCGCAAACCACGCTCGGCAGCGGCCAAGTCAAGGTCGCGCTCATTCTGCCCCTGTCAGCAGGCGGTAATGCCGGCCTTGCCGGTCAGACCATGCGCAACGCCGCCGAAATGGCGTTCGCAGAATTCAACGCCAACATTCAGCTGCTGGTGAAAGACGATGCCGGCACCGCCGACGGGGCTCGGCTGGCGGCGGAACAGGCGATCAACGAAAGAGCCGAGATCATCGTCGGGCCGCTGTTTGCCCAATCGGTCGGCGTGGTTGGCCAGATCGCCCGCGCGCGCAACATCCCGGTCATCGCCTTTTCCACCGACACCAACGTCGCCACGAGCGGCGTCTATTTGCTGAGTTTCCTGCCCGAGTCGGATGTGCGGCGCATCGTGCAATACGCCAGTTCCAACGGAAAGCGCTCCTACGCGGCGCTCATTCCGGACAATGCGTATGGCACGGTGGTCGAAGCAGCCTTCAAGCAAGACCTGGCGCGCCGCGGCGGTCGGATCGTCGCGCTCGAACGCTATACGCACGACAAGGCGGCCATGGCTGCTCCAATCCGGGCCATTGCCCTCGCCGCCGTCCGCGCCGAGGCGATTTTCATTCCCGATGGCGGCGATGCCGCGCCGGACGTGGCCCAGGGGCTGGTGGCGAACGGCGTCAATCCCAAGCGGGTCCAGCTTCTCGGCACCGGATTGTGGGAAGACGATCCGCACATCTCTGCGACCGCGGTGCTCAACGGTGCCTGGTACGTGGCGCCCGATCCAACCGGCTACCGCAATTTCGCGGCCCGCTATCGCGCCCGCTTCAAACAGGAGCCGCAGCGCACCGCGACGCTCGCTTATGATGCGGTCGCGCTGGTTGCCGCGCTGGTGAAGACCAAAGGTCCGGAGCGGTTCTCGCCCGAGGTTTTGACCAACCCGTCGGGGTTCTCCGGCATCAATGGGCTGTTCAGGTTCCGCGCCGACGGCACCAACGAGCGCGGGCTCGCCGTATTGCGGGTGACGCCGCAGGGCGGGCAGATCATCTCGCCGGCGCCGCGCAGCTTCGGCGCTTCGGGCTAGAGCGGGATGACTTTTCGATGAATCGGCGGGCCGCTCTAGCTTATTGGTGAAGCATGATCTTTTCCGAAAACCGGCGTCCACTTTTCGGGATCATGCTTTAGCGAGCGTTCCTCATGCCGCGAGGTCGGCAACCACGGCGTCGAGCACCGCAAAGCCCGGCAGGCTGACGCGCAGGCGGCCGTCGCCGCTCGTTTCGATGAGGCCGTGTTCGTTCAGCGCCGCGATCCGCGCCGGGTCGAGCGGACGGCCCGCAAGCGCGACATAGCGCGCCGGATCAATGCCCTCCGCGAGGCGAAGCCCCATCAGCAGGAATTCGTCGGCCAATTCCTCGCGCGTCAGGACATCGTCGGTGACGAGGCCATGCCCGTCGCGCTCGACCAGCGACAGCCACGTTTCGGGGCGTTTTTCCGTCATGGTCGCATGCCGCGCGCCGTCGATATCGAGCCGGCCGTGTGCGCCCGGGCCGACACCGGCATATTCGTGGCCACGCCAGTAGACGAGATTGTGCCGGCATTCGCCGCCGGGCCGGGCATGGTTCGAAATCTCGTAGGCCGGCAGGCCGTGGGCCGCGCACACCTCCAGCGTCGTGTCGTAGAACGCGCGTGCGGTATCCTCGTCGGGCAGCGCAAGCTTGCCGGCCGCGCGCAGTGTGGCGAACGGCGTGTCCGGCTCGACGGTCAGCTGGTAGAGCGAAAGGTGCTCGCCGGCTTCGGCAAGCGCGCGCTTAAGTTCTTGCTTCCATTGCTCCGGCGTCTGCCCCGGACGCGCGTAGATCAGGTCGAACGAATAGCGATCGAAAATGCCGCGCGCGACAGCGACGGCGTCGAGCGCCTCGCGCGCCGAGTGCTGCCGCCCAAGCGCCGCCAGCGCGCGGTCGTCGAGCGCCTGCACGCCGAGCGACACCCGGTTGACGCCGGCCGCGCGGTAACCGCGGAAGCGCATGGCTTCGACGCTGGTCGGGTTGGCTTCCAGCGTGACTTCGGCATCGGCCGCGACCTGCCAGTGTCGCGCGACCGCGTCGAGCACGGCGCCGATGGTTTGCGGCTGCATGAGCGACGGCGTGCCGCCGCCGAAGAAAATGCTGCAGACGGTGCGGCCGGGCACGCGTGCCGCCGTGGCCGCAATTTCGGCGGCGAACGCGCGCGCAAAGCGCGCCTCGTCGACCGCGGCATGGCGAACGTGACTGTTGAAGTCGCAATATGGGCACTTCGACAGGCAAAACGGCCAGTGGACATAGACGCCGAACGGCTGCGCTTCACGGCTCAAGACAGGCCTCCGCGAGCTTGAGGAAGGCGCGCGCACGATGCGAAAGCCCCCGGCCCCGCGGTGGCAGGCCGTGCTTCTCCTCGCTCGACATTTCACCGAATGTGCGGGCGTGGCCATCGGGAAGAAACATCGGATCGTAGCCGAAACCCTTGTCGCCGCGCGGCGGCCAGACCAGGGTGCCGTCGACGCGGCCTTCGAACTCTTCGACATGGCCGTCCGGCCAGGCCACGCACAGCGCGGAGACGAAATGCGCGTTGCGCCGCTCTGGCGTCGTCGCGCCGCGCTGGCGCAGCTTATCTTCGATCGTCTCCATGGCACGGCGGAAATTCTTGTCCGGGCCGGCCCAGCGCGCCGAATGGATGCCGGGCGCGCCGCCGAGCGCATCGACGACAAGACCGGAATCGTCGGCAAAGGCAGGAAGACCGCTCGCCTCGGCGGCAGCCTCGGCCTTGATCCGCGCATTCTCGGCAAAACTCATTCCGGTCTCTTTCGGTTCGCGCAAGCCCATGGCGCCTGCGGATATGGCGTCGATACCGTAAGGCGCCAACAGCTCGCGCATCTCCGCAAGCTTGCCCGGATTGTGACTGGCGATCACCAGACGACAGCGGACAGACGACGGAGGACAGATTTTGCGGTGGGCTCTCGGCGGTTCGGCATCGATCATCTGTCGTCCGTCATCCGTCGTCCGTTACATCACCGCCATCTTCTGCAGGTCGATCAGCTTGGCCACGCCCTTGCGCGCCAGCGCCAGCAGCGTCGTAAGTTGCTCTTCCGAGAACGGGATCTTCTCCGCGGTGGCCTGCACCTCGACGATGTTGCCGGAGCCGGTGAGCACGAAATTGGCGTCGGTCTCGGCTTTCGAGTCCTCGGCATAATCGAGGTCGAGCACCGCGACGCCTCCGCACACGCCGCACGAGATCGCGGCAATATGGTCGCGCAGCACGTCCTGGTCGATCATCTGGCGCGCCTTCATCCAGGCGAGGCAATCGTAGAGCGCGATCCACGCGCCGGTGATGGATGCGGTGCGGGTACCGCCGTCGGCCTGAATGACATCGCAGTCGATGGTGATCTGCCGCTCGCCGAGTGCTTTCAGATCGACGACCGAACGCAGGCTGCGGCCGATCAGGCGCTGGATTTCGACGGTGCGGCCATTTTGCTTGCCGAGGGACGCTTCACGGCGCGTGCGTTCGAGGGTGGCGCGCGGCAGCATGCCGTATTCGGCGGTAATCCAGCCGCGCGCCTGGCCCTTGAGCCAGGGCGGCAGCCGATCCTCGAGCGTCGCCGTCACCAGCACGTGCGTGTCGCCGAAGCGCACGAAACACGAGCCTTCGGCGAATTTCACCACGCCGCGCTCAAGCGAGACGGGGCGCAATTCGTCGGGCTGTCGGCGGCTCGGACGCATGCTTAACGCTCCCCCGCGGCGCCCCACGCCGCGCCGAGTTGATTAAACCCAATTCTTTTAGGGGCGTGAGCCGGAACCGACAAGGGCGTCGGCGCAGCGGCGGGCAGCGGCCTCCGCGATTGCCTCGGCGGGTGTCTTGCCGATACCTTAATTGGAAACAAATAACGCACATGGGACGAGGCTAGCACGCGAGCCCTTTCGCGAGCCTTGTACCGCGATCCGGAGTCAAGTTTGGCCAGTCACGATCCTCCGCTTGCCACGAGCCAGTTGAGCCTGGCGCAGCTCAACGAGCGCTCGCGCGAGATATTCCGCCAGATCGTCGAAAGCTATCTCGCTACCGGCGAGCCGGTCGGCTCGCGCAATCTGTCGCGTCTTTTGCCCATGACGTTGTCGCCGGCGTCGGTGCGCAACGTCATGGCGGACCTCGAACAGCTCGGTCTGGTCTACGCGCCGCACACTTCGGCGGGGCGATTGCCGACCGAGACCGGGCTGCGTTTTTTCGTCGACGCCCTGATGCAGGTCGGCGATCTCACCGAGGACGACCGCAAGGCGATCGAGGCGCAGGTGGCCGGCTCCGGCCAGGCGAAGTCGCTCGAAGCGGTGCTGATCGAGGCTTCGGGGCTGCTCTCGGGCTTAAGCCGCGCCGCCGGCGTGGTGCTCACCGCGAAATCGAACCAGCGCCTCAAACATATCGAATTCGTGCGGCTTGAGCCCGAGCGCGCCCTCGTCGTTCTGGTTACCGAGGACGGTCAGGTCGAGAATCGTGTGCTGAATATTCCGATCGGCCTGCCGACTTCGGCGCTGATCGAGGCGGCCAATTTCCTCAATGCCCGCATTCGCGGCCGTACTCTTGCCGAGGTCAGAGCCGAAACCCAGCAGCGGTTGCGCGAGGACCAGGCCGAACTCGACGAGCTCACGCAGAAGATCATCGCCGCGGGTCTGGCGAGCTGGTCGGGCGGCGAACGCGACGAACGCAAGCTCATCGTCCGTGGCCAGGCGCATCTCCTCGAGGACCTCAAGGCGCTTGCCGACCTTGAGCGCGTGCGCCTGTTGTTCGACGACCTGGAAACCCGGCGCGACGTCGTGGACCTGCTCGGCCGGGCCGAGCAGGCCGAAGGCGTGCGCATTTTCATCGGCTCGGAGAACAAGCTGTTCTCGCTCTCCGGCTCCTCGACGATTGTCGCGCCCTATCACGACGCCTCGGGTCACATCGTCGGCGTGCTCGGGGTGATCGGGCCGACCCGCCTGAACTATGCCCGGATCGTCCCCATGGTGGACTATACGGCCAAGGTCGTGAGCAAGTTGTTGGCCGGCTGAGTTGCGTTGCCGCCGGCGGACGATGGCGGGACGGACCGAAGCCCGCCCATGGCCCGAGCGTTTCGGCGGCATTTTCCGCAACCAGGGCCCGCCTCGGCGGCATCGGCATGGCGTTAACGGCCGCGCTTGATTTTTGCGGGCCCAACGCTGATATGCCCCTCAGCAACCCGATGGGTGTGGATATGACGGATCAGACCGCCCGCGCCGAGGACGCTGCGGCCCCGTCGCCGGAGGCCGCCGCCCCGGGGACAAAAGCCGCTGCCTCGTCCGAGGCCGATCCTGCAGTGCTTGCTGGCGAACTGAAGGACAAGCTGCTGCGGACGCTTGCCGAGATGGAAAATCTGCGCAAGCGCACCGCACGCGAAGTGACCGATGCGCGGCTGTATGGCATGGCGGCGTTCGGGCGTGACATGCTGGTCGTCGCCGACAATATGCGTCGTGCTCTCGACGCCGTATCGCCTGAGCTGCGGGCGAGCGTCGAGCCCGGCGTCAAGGCGCTGATCGAGGGCGTGGAGCTTACCGAGCGCGAGCTGTTGAAGGCGCTGGAAAAGAACGGCGTTCGCCAATTCAACCCGCGCGGCGAGCGTTTCGATCCCAACGTCCATCAGGCCATGTTCGAAGTGCCTGACCCGTCGGTACCGGCGGGCAGCATCGTCGAGGTGGTGCAGCCCGGCTACATGATCGGCGAGCGCGTTCTGCGGCCGGCAATGGTTGGCGTGTCGAAGGGCGGCCCCAAGCTGGCGCCGGTGTCGCAGTCGGCAAACGCCAATGCCGCGGCGACTG
>Ga0335085_10000640_pt1 | contig 92951 bp, 81 predicted proteins | sample Lox_Sample_45_FD_206712 | JGI IMG/M metagenome (GOLD analysis project Ga0335085, IMG submission 206712) | Soil microbial communities from Loxahatchee National Wildlife Refuge, Florida, United States - Lox_Sample_4.5 | ecosystem: Environmental > Terrestrial > Soil > Wetlands | place: USA...
CGGCAGCCGTGGCAGATGTCGAAGGTCCGCTCGAGCTCGGCGAAAAGCTTCGCCTCGTCGTGGAAATCGGGCGAGCGCCACTTTACTGGGTGCCGGGTCGGAGCTTCGAGGCTCCCTTCGCGAACGGTCATGGCGGTGTGGCGCGGCGGTCATGAGCCGGGACGCAAGTCCCGGCCCGCACGATCAGCTTGGCGAGAACGCGGCAGGCTCTAGTCGGCCAGGCTGTCCAAGGCTTTCTGGAAGCGATTGGCGTGCGAGCGCTCGGCCTTGGCCAGCGTCTCGAACCAGTCCGCGATCTCGGCAAAGCCCTCCTGGCGCGCGGCCTTGGCCATCCCGGGATACATGTCGGTGTATTCATGGGTCTCGCCAGCGATCGCTGCCTTCAGGTTGGCGCGCGAGTTTCCGAAGGGCAGGTCGGTCGCAGGGTCGCCGCATTGCTCGAGGTACTCGAGATGCCCGTGTGCATGGCCGGTCTCGCCTTCCGCGGTCGACCGGAACACCGCGGCGACGTCGTTCTGACCTTCAACGTCAGCCTTCGCGGCGAAATACAAGTAGCGGCGGTTGGCCTGGGATTCACCAGCGAACGCCGCCTTGAGATTGCCGTGGGTCTTGGTGCCTTTGAGCTGCATGGTGCCTCCTGGTGTTGGACGGATTTTAGACTTAATCTAATGAATGGATCGAGTGTAAGTGCCGCAGGACTTGGTGTCAAGCACGGCGAGCCCCGGGACGGCCGGTCAGCGCGTCGCGGCTTCCGCGGGGAGCGGCTTGCGGTCCTGATCGCGAAACAGGTAGCGGGCAAGCTCGGTAAGGGCGCGCTGGTAGACGTCCCGCTTGAAGTCGATCACCGACTCGAGGGGGACCCAGTAATCGTTCCAGCGCCAGGCGTCGAACTCGGGGTGCTCCGAGGCGCGCAGGTGTACGTCGCATTCTCGGCCGACTAGGCGCAGCAGGAACCAGATCTGCTTCTGCCCCCGATAGTTGCCGCGCCAGTCACGCTTCAGCCACCGGGCTGGCACTTCGTAGCGCAACCAGTTCCGGGTGCGCCCCAGAATCTTCACGTGCGAGGGCAGCAAGCCGACCTCTTCCCGCAGCTCGCGGTACATCGCCTGAACCGGCGTTTCCCCGGCCTTTATTCCACCCTGCGGGAACTGCCAGGAGTGCTCTTTGACGCGCTTGCCCCAGAAAACTTCATTGCGCGAGTTGCAGAGAATGATGCCGACGTTCGGCCGGTAGCCGTCTCGATCGAGCATAGGCAATCCAGCAAAGTCTGTCTGCACCCATTCTTTCACAAAACCGCGGGGATTAGAAGCTGCGCCCGACCCGGGGAAGCGGCCCAGATGAGTTCAAGTAGAATTTGGCGCTTATGCGCGCGTCCCGATACTTTCTTGCAACGCTCAAGGAAGCCCCCTCCGACGCCGAATTGGTCAGTCACAAGCTCATGGTCCGCGCGGGGCTGATCCGCCGGCTGGCCGGCGGCATCTATACTTGGCTGCCGCTCGGCCTGCGGGTGGTGCGCAAGGTGGAAGCCATCGTGCGCGAGGAGATGAATCGCGCCGGCGCGATCGAGCTCTTCATGCCCGCGGTGCAACCCGCGGAACTGTGGCAGGAATCCGGACGCTGGCAGAAGTACGGACCGGAACTTCTGCGCGTCAAGGACCGGCACGACCGTGATTTCTGCGTCGGACCCACGCACGAGGAGGTGATCACCGACGTGGTGCGCAGGGAAATCCGCAGCTACCGCCAGCTGCCGGTCCATTTCTACCAGATACAGACCAAGTTCCGCGACGAGATCCGGCCGCGCTTCGGGGTCATGCGCGGCAGAGAGTTCACCATGAAGGACGGCTATTCCTTCCACGCCGACTACGCCGACCTCGAGCGTGAATACCGGAACATGTACGACACCTATGCCCGCATCTTCACCCGGCTTGACCTGAAGTTCCGGGCCGTTTCCGCAGACCCCGGCGCCATCGGCGGAACCGGCTCGCACGAGTTTCATGTGCTCGCCGACTCCGGCGAGGACGCAATCGCGTTCTGCCCGAAGTCGGACTATGCGGCGAACGTCGAGCTCGCGGAAGCGCTTGCGCCAGGCACCCCGCGCAAGGCGCCGGCCGAGTCGATGAAGAAGGTGCCAACGCCCGGGAAGACGCGCTGCGAGGACGTGGCCGCGCTCCTCGGCATTCCGATCCATAGGACGGTCAAGGCGATCGCCGTCGTGCACGACGCGGAGTTCTTCCTGCTGCTCCTTCGTGGCGACCACGCCCTGAACGAGATCAAGGTCCAGAAAGTCCCCGGCCTCGATCCCTTCCGCTTTGCAAGCGAGGCGGAAATAGAGCGGTTTCTGGGGTGCCGGGCGGGGTACATAGGTCCCGCTGGCATACGTGGCGCCGTTCGCGTGATCGCCGACCGCGCGGTCGCGGCCATGAGCGATTTCGTCTGCGGCGCCAACGAAGAGGGGTTCCATCTGACCGGAGTCAACTTCGGGCGAGACTGCCCGGAACCCTTTCTGATCGCCGATATCCGCAAGGTCGTGGCGGGTGACCCCAGCCCCGACGGCAAGGGGCCGCTCGAGATCGTGCGTGGCATCGAGGTGGGCCATATCTTTCAGCTCCGCACCAAGTATTCGGACTCGATGAAAGCCACCTTTCTCGACGAGGCGGGCGAGAACCGCCCGTTCGAAATGGGCTGCTATGGCATCGGGGTTACCCGCATAGTGGGCGCCGCGATCGAGCAGAACCACGACGATCGGGGCATTGTCTTTCCCGAGCCGATCGCGCCCTTCCACGTGGCGCTGGTTCCGATTGGCTACGGCAAGAGCGCCGCCGTGCGCGAGGCCGCCGATTCGATCTACCGCCAGCTGACCGACGCGGGCTTCGAAGTCCTGCTCGACGATCGCGACGAGCGCCCTGGCGTGATGTTCGCGGACATGGAGCTGATCGGCCTCCCTCACCGCATCGTAGTCGGCGAGCGCGGGCTCAAGGACCGGGTGGTCGAGTACCAGGGCCGGCGCGACAAGGAAAGCCGCAAGGTTCCCCTCGACGAGGCGCTGTCGCCGCTGGGCGCCCGGCCGCGATGAAGCTCCCCGCGCTCGGGCTCGCCCTGGGGATCCTCGCCCCGGCGACGGCACTCGCAGGCGCCCAGATCTACGAGCCGCTGGCGGCGGAGGTCAGAGCGGGCCTGCAGGCATCGATCGCGGACAAGCCGGCACAGCACGCCTTCAAGAGTGCGGAAGCCGCCGTCGACTGGCTGACGGAGATGTCTCAGCGACTTGAGCCGCGCATCCCCAATTTCGATTCGCGCGTGCAGTTCCTGCGGACCGTGCACTACGAGGCGACCCACGCGAAGATCGACCCGCAGCTGGTGCTCGCGCTGATTCAGGTCGAGAGCAACTTCCGCAAGTACGCGGTGTCGCGCTCCGGGGCGCGAGGCTACATGCAGGTAATGCCTTTCTGGGTCGGGCTGATCGGGCGTCCGGGCGACAATCTATTCAGTTTGCGCAACAACCTGCGCTACGGCTGCGTCATCCTGAAGTATTACCTCGACGCCGAGAAAGGCGACGTGCCTCGCGCCCTCGCCCGCTACAACGGCTCGCCGGGCAAGTCCGACTACCCGAGCATGGTGATCGGCGCCTGGCGCAGCACGTGGCACTACCAGGGGCGGCTGACGCTCACGCCGATTCATGCGGGAAACACGCTCGCTATGGTGGACTGTATTGCCTGCGCCGCGGCGAGCGGGTCGGCGGCCTGGCGTATGGGCCGCCCGACGACGATGTAGTCGGCGCCGTTGGCGAACGCCTGCGCGACGTCCACGGTCCGCTTTTGATCGTCGCCGGGGCGGTTCTCCACCGGACGGATCCCCGGCGTCACCACCAAGACCCGATCGCCCAGCTCGCGCTTCAGGGCCGGCGCTTCCATCCCCGAGGAGATCACCCCGTCGCAGCCCGCCGCGAGCGCTCGCCGCGCCCGCGACAGGACGAGCTTCTCGATGTCGCAGCGGAATCCCAGATCGTCGAGGTCGCCCTGGTCGAGGCTGGTGAGCACGGTCACAGCCAGGATCTTCACGTCCCCCTTCGCCGCGCCCGCAGCCTCGAGCATTGCCTGATTGCCGTGCACCGTGGCGAAGTTCACCCCGCGCTTGCGCAGTCCTCGCACTGCGGCGGCGACGGTCTCCGGTATGTCGAAGAATTTCAGATCTGCGAAGACCTTGTTCCCCCTCTTGGCAAGCCAGTCGATGAGTTCGAACACTCCGGCCGTCATGAACAGCTCCAGGCCGACCTTGTAGAAGCGGACGCTGTCCCCGAGACGCTCGACCAACGCCCTGGCCTGGTCCGCGTCCGGGACATCGAGCGCCGCAATCAGGCGCTCTTCTCGCGGAATGCGTTTGTGAGCGACAGTGGTCAGGCGGCCTCTCCCTCGAGCAGCCTCCCGATCGGGAGGTTCAGGCTTTCGTCCGCGCGCGCGGCGAAGCGCGTCATGAGGTTATCCAGGGCACCCACGAGGGGCCTGCCGGAAGATCCACTGCCGTCGAGAACGAACTCGCGGTACACGTCTCCGACCAGCAGCCGTTCCTTGTCGCACACCATCGCGTATCTGTCTCCGCTCGACCGGGCCACCCAGCCGCGCGCCGTCATGCGCTCCAGCAGTTGCTCGGCCTGGTCCACCGTGAGGGACGCCCCCCGGGCGATTCCTCTGAGGTCGAGCACCTGTGCGCCCTGCTGCGCGCGGGCGAGAACGATAAGGGTCGTCAGCGCGTCTCCGAAACCGGTTGCGGCGTCGCGGCCCGGGGCGTCGCGCAGGACCGCGAAATCGGGCGCCAGCGCGGCGATCAACGCGCCGATGACGATCACGACCCAGGAGAAATAGACCCACAGCAGGAATATCGGAATGACCGCGAACGCCCCGTAGACCAGGGCGTAGGTCGGAAACTGTGCGATGTAGAAGGCGAAGCTCCGCTTCATGGCTTCGAACACGAAGGCCGCAACCAGCCCGCCGAAGAGCGCGTGGCCCGGTCTGACGGCGCGGTTCGGCACCACGTAGTAAAGGAGAGTGAAGGCCGCCCATGTCAGCACAAACGGGACCAGCCACAGGATGGCGGTCCCCGCAAGCGGCGTTTCCCGGGTGAGCCCCAGCGACGCTCCCACGAGATAGGAGGTGATCGACAGGCTGGCGCCGATGAGCACCGGGGCGAGCGTGAGCGCCGCCCAGTAGACGACAATGCGCTGCGCGACCGGGCGCGGGCGCGATACCCTCCAGATGGAGTTGAACGCGTGCTCGATCGTAAACATCAGCATGAAAGCGGTCACTGCGAGGAACGCGGTGTCGACCGCGGTAAGGTGCCCGGCCCGCCCCGAGAACTGCTCGATGTAGTCGCTCACGATGCCACCGGCCTTCTCGGGCAGCATGTTCGCCAGCAGAAACTCGCGGATGTGATCGCTCAGCCCGGAGAAGACCGGGAACGCCGACATCAGCGTGAGCACGATGGTGACGAGCGGAACGAGCGCGAGCAGAGTCGTGAACGTCAGGCTCGAAGCGATCTGCAGGCAGCGGTCCTGGTCGAAGCGCCGGAGCAGGTAAGCAACGAACCTGGCGAGCTGTCGCAGCTTCGAACTCATGGGGCGCATTCTACGAGAATGCGCAACGGCATAGGATTCAGCGCTGCGGGTTGATGCGCTCCATCTTGTCCTGCAGGCGGTTCAGGGCGTTGACGTACGCCTTCGCCGACGCCACCACAATGTCGGTATCGGATCCGACGCCGTTGACGACCCTGCCGCCCTTGGCGAGCCGCACCGTCACCTCGCCCTGCGACTCCGTTCCCTGCGTGACCGCGTTCACCGAGTACAGCTGGAGCTCCGCGCCGCTGGCCGCCAGGGTCTCGATCGCCTTGAAGGTCGCATCCACGGGTCCATCGCCCTCGGACGCGGCCGGGCGCTCCGACCCGGCTTCGGCGAGCACGACGCTCGCGTGCGGCCGCCTGCTGGTCCCGCTTTCCTGCTGCAGCGACACGAGCTTCCAGCGCTCGGCGGCCTTGGCGTCCGCCTCGTCGGATACCAGGGCCTGCAGGTCTTCGTCGAAGATCTCGTGCTTCTTGTCGGCGAGTTCCTTGAATCGCTGGAAAGCCTTGTTGTAGGCGTCGTCCGACTCGAGATCGATGCCCAACTCCTTGAGGCGCTGCTTGAAGGCGTTGCGCCCCGAGTGCTTGCCGAGCACGAGCTTGTTGGTGGCCCAGCCCACGTCCTGCGCGCGCATGATCTCGTAGGTCTCGCGACTCTTGAGGACGCCGTCCTGATGGATGCCGGCTTCGTGCGCGAACGCATTCGCGCCCACAATCGCCTTGTTCGGCTGCACGGGAAAGCCGGTAATGCCCGAGACCAGCCGGCTCGCGGGAACGATCTGGGTGCTGTCCAGCCGTGTGTCGCAGCGGAAGACGTCCTGCCGGGTCCGCACGGCCATCACGATCTCCTCCAGCGACGCGTTCCCTGCCCGTTCGCCCAGGCCGTTGACGGTGCACTCCACCTGGCGCGCGCCGTTCGTGACTGCGGCGAGCGAGTTCGCGACGGCCAGTCCCAGGTCGTTGTGGCAATGCACCGACCAGATCGCCTTGTCGGCGTTGGGAATGTGCTCGCGCAGGCGCCTGATGAGGGCGCCGAACTGCTCGGGCATCGTGTATCCCACGGTGTCCGGGATGTTCACGGTCTTCGCTCCTTCCCGGATCACGGCCTCGAGCACCCGGCACAGGAAATCGAAATCCGAGCGTCCAGCGTCCTCGGGGGAGAACTCGATGTCGTCGGTGAATTTTCGCGCGAAGCGCACGGCGTTCACCGCCTCGGTGAACACCTGGTCCGGCGTCATGCGCAGCTTCTTCTCCATGTGGATCGGCGAGGTCGCAATGAAAGTGTGGATTCGGCCTTGCTTCGCCGGCTCGATCGCCTCCGCCGCGCGCTTGATGTCGCGGTCGTTGGCGCGCGCGAGCGAGCACACCGTGCTGTCCTTGACGATGCCGGCCACCGCCCGGACCGCCTCGAAGTCGCCCGGGCTGGATGCCGCGAAGCCCGCCTCGATCACGTCCACGCGCATGCGCTCGAGCTGCCTGGCGATGCGCAGCTTCTCTTCCTTCGTCATGGAGGCGCCGGGACTCTGCTCGCCGTCGCGCATGGTCGTGTCGAATATGATCAAGTGCTCTTTCATGTGAGGCTCCGTATTCAGTGCGTGCAATGAAGCTTGAAGCGATCTTCGCCGCACCTGCTGGTGCTGCGAACCGGGTACTGCCGAATTGGGATTGGAGTATTTAGCGCGCGAGGCGCAGCAGCAGGCCGGCAGGAAGCAGGCCGCCGAAGTGGAGCTTCAACGCATTGCGTGTGGAATGCACGCGCGGAATATAGCCGGTTTCCCGCATCACTGCAACTGAGCCGGCGGTTTCGGCGGGCGGCGCTTCTTCCAGAGCCAGTAGACGTACCCCGACACTCCGTAGGCCACGAACAGGAGAAACAGCACGATCGGCGGGTCGGTGGAGATGAGAACGAAGCCGAGGACGATCAGAAGTATCACGGCGAAAGGCACGGAGCGCCGCAGGTTTACCACCTTGAAGCTGTAGAACGGAACGTTGACGACCATCGTCAGGCCGGCGTATAGCGTGAGGAACGCGGCCACCCAGGGAATGCCGTAGTCGGCCACGGGAATCTTGTTGTCGCTCGCCAGCCACACGAACCCCGCGACCAGTGCCGCGGCCGAGGGGCTGGGCAACCCCTGGAAGAAGCGCTTGTCGATGACATCTATGTTGGTGTTGAAGCGGGCGAGCCGCAGCGCCGCGCCGGCGCAGTAGACGAACGCCGCGATCCAACCGAAGCGCCCCAGGTCCTTGAGCGCCCATTCGTACACGACAAGCGCGGGCGCCGCGCCGAAGCAGACCATGTCGGAGAGCGAGTCGTACTGCGCCCCGAACTCGCTCTGCGTGTGCGTCAGCCGCGCTACCCGCCCGTCGCTCCAGTCGAGAAACATGGCGACACCTATCGCGAGGGCCGAGTCGACGAAGCGCTGGTTCATTGCCATCACGATTGCGTAGAACCCGCTGAACAGCGCCGCGGTCGTGAACAGGTTGGGCAGCAGGTAGATCCCGCGCCGGCGGATCTCGCTGTTCAGGAGGGGCTTGCGGAACCCGGGTTCAAGCATGACCGGCCAGCGTGGCGATCACGGTGCTGCTCGCGTAGACCTTGTCTCCGAGCGCGGCAACGGGCCTGGAATCCTTCGGGACGTAGACGTCCACGCGGGATCCGAAGCGGATGAAGCCGAACCTCTGTCCCTTCGCGAGGCCGTCTCCCTCGCGGACATAGCAGAGAATGCGCCGCGCGATCAGGCCCGCAACCTGAACGCAGGTAACGTCCGCTCCTGCGGTCGTCTTCAGCCACAGGGCGTTGCGCTCGTTCTCCGCGGAAGCCTTGTCAAGCGCGGCGTTGACGAATTTTCCCGGGTTGTACCAGCACTTCTGCACTCGCCCGTCGACCGGCGAGCGGTTGGAATGGACGTTGAAGACGTTCATGAACACGCTGATCTTGATCGAGTCTCGGACCAGGTAGGGATCGGTTGCGTGCTCGACCGCGACGATCCGACCGTCGGCCGGCGAGACCACGGCCGCCGCGTCGCCCGGAACTTCGCGAGCCGGATCACGGAAGAACTGGAGCACGAACAGCGCGGCCAGCCAGAACGGGGCGGACCACCACCCTGCGAGCCAGGTCACGACCGCCGCGGCAGCGATTGCCGCCGCAAGAAAGGGCCATCCCTCGCGGGCGATGATCGGGTGAGGGTAGCTCGCTCTCATTCCGGGAGGAGAGCTAGTTCCTGCTCGTATCGACGAGCTTGTTCTTCTTGATCCAGGGCATCATGGCCCTGAGCTTCTCCCCGACGACCTCGATCGGGTGCTCCGCGGTCATGCGCCGGCGCGACAGCAGCGTCGGGGCGCCGGCGCGGTTCTCGAGGATGAACTCCTTCGCGTACTCGCCCGACTGAATGCGGGCCAGGATCGCGCGCATGGCGTTCTTGGTTTCCGCCGTGATGACTTTCGGGCCGCTCACGTATTCCCCGTATTCGGCGTTGTTTGAGATCGAGTAGTTCATCGTGCCGATGCCGCCCTCGTACATCAGGTCGACGATCAGCTTCAGCTCGTGAAGGCACTCGAAGTAGGCCATCTCCGGCGCGTAGCCCGCCTCGGTGAGCACCTCGTAGCCGGCCTTGACCAGCTCGACGCAGCCGCCGCACAGAACGGTCTGCTCGCCGAAGAGGTCGGTCTCGGTCTCCTCCTTGAACGTGGTCTCGATCACGCCGGCGCGCGCCCCGCCGATCGCTGCCGCGTAGGAGAGAGCCAGGTCGCGAGCCTTCTTGCTCTGGTCGCGGTGGACCGCGATCAGCATCGGCGTTCCCCCGCCCTGCGCATAGGTCGACCGCACGGTGTGGCCGGGCGCCTTGGGCGCGATCATGACGACGTCGAGATCCTCCCGTGGCTTCACCTGCCCGTAGTGGATGTTGAAGCCGTGGGCGAATCCCAGGGTCGCCCCCTTTCGGATGTTCGGCTCGACGTCGCCCGCGTAGACCGCGGCGATGTGCTCGTCGGGCATCAGCATCATGACGAAGTCGGCACCCTTTACTGCCTCGGCGACTTCCTTGACGGTCAGCCCGGCCTTCTTGACCTTGTCCCAGGATGCGCCTCCCTTGCGCAGGCCCACGGTCACCTTGACGCCGGAGTCGTTCAGGTTGAGCGCGTGGGCGTGCCCCTGCGAGCCGTAGCCCACGATAGTGACCTTCTTGCCCTTCACGAGCGAGAGGTCTGCATCCTTGTCGTAATAGACTTTCATGTGTTCCCTCGGTTTCCGAATTCCTGGCCGTGCGCTCGACTCAAACTTTCAGGATGCGCTCGCCTCGCCCAATGCCCGAGGCTCCGGTCCTCACCGTCTCCATGATCGAGGTCGGCTCGATCGCCTGGATGAACGCGTCGAGCTTGGCGACCGTGCCCGTCAGCTCGATGGTATAGGTATTCTCCGTGACGTCGATGATGCGTCCTCGGAAGATGTCGGACAGCCTCTTCATCTCCTCCCGATCCTTGCCCGTGGCGCGAACCTTGATCAGCATGAGCTCGCGCTCGATGTGGGCCGCTTCCGAGAGATCGACGACCTTCACTACCTCGATCAGCTTGTTGAGCTGCTTGGTGATCTGCTCGACTACGTCGTCGGAGCCGGAGGTGACGATGGTCATGCGCGAAAGCGACGGTTCTTCCGTAGGCGCCACGGTGAGCGTCTCGATGTTGTAGCCGCGTGCTGAAAAAAGACCCGCAACCCTGGAGAGCGCGCCGGGCGCGTTTTCGAGCATGATCGAAATAATGTGTCGCATCGTTCCCTCGCTGAGGCCGGCCCCATGGCGCGGCGCTCGTGGCGCCGCCGGGCCCAGCTCCCTTCAGCTATCTGTTGATCAAACCCGATCGTGCGTCGGGCTCACCGCTACCGCTACAGCTCCTCGGCGAGAATCATCTCCGTCAGGCCCTTGCCGCCCTGCACCATCGGGTACACGTTCTCGGTCTGGTCGGTGATGAAATCCAGAAACACCAGCTCGTCCTTGCGCTTGAATGCGTCGCGCAGCGCTGACTCGACGTCGGCCGGGTCCTCGACTTGCCGGCCGCGGTGCCCGTAGCTCTCGGCGAGTTTCACGAAGTCGGGCAGAGCGTCCATATACGACTCGGAGTAGCGATTGCCGTGGAAGAACTGCTGCCACTGGCGCACCATGCCCATGTACTTGTTGTTGAGGTTGACGATCTTGATGGGCAGACGGTACTGCTTGCAGGTCGAGAGCTCCTGGATGCACATCTGAATGCTCGCTTCGCCCGTCACGCAGGCCACGGTCGCGCCCGGGTTCGCAAACTGCACGCCCATTGCCGCGGGCAGGCCGAACCCCATCGTCCCCAGGCCGCCGGAATTGATCCAGCGCCGCGGCTTGTCGAACTTGTAGAACTGCGCAGCCCACATCTGGTGCTGGCCGACATCGGAAGTCACGAAGGCCTCGCCCTTGGTGACTTCGTAGAGACGTTCGAGCACGAACTGCGGTTTAATGATCTTGCTCTTTTTGTCGTACTTCAGGCAGTCCTTGGACTTCCACAGCCCGATCTGCGACCACCAGGCGCTCAGCGCCTTCTGGTCCGGCTTGTAGCCCGAGCCCTCGAGCTGGCGGATGAGCTCGTCGACCACATCGGGAACGTTGCCCACGATCGGCACGTCCACTTTTACGCGCTTGGAAATCGAGGACGGATCGATATCGATGTGGATGATCTTGCGCTGCACCTGGCCGAAATGCTGCGGGTCACCGATGACGCGGTCGTCGAAGCGCGCGCCCACGGCGAGGAGCACATCGCAGTTCTGCATTGCCATGTTCGCTTCGTACGTGCCGTGCATCCCCAGCATGCCGAGGAACAGCGGGTCGGTCGCAGGGTAGCCCCCTAGCCCCATGAGCGTATTGGTGCAGGGGAAACCGAGCATCTTCACGAGCTTCGTGAGCTGCTTGGACGCATCGGAGAGGATGACCCCGCCGCCGGTATAGACCATCGGTCGCCTGGCTTCCGACAGCAGCTGGACGGCTTTCTTGATCTGGCCCGGGTGCCCCTTCACCACGGGGTTATACGAGCGCATCGTAACGGTCTCCGGATATTCGAAAGCACACTTTGCCGTCGTGACGTCCTTGGGAATGTCGACGAGCACCGGCCCCGGCCTGCCGGTCGTGGCGAGATAGAACGCCTTCTTGATGGTGAGGGCGAGGTCCCTGACGTCCTTCACCAGGAAGTTGTGCTTGACGCAAGGCCGTGTAATGCCCACCGTGTCGCATTCCTGGAATGCGTCAAGGCCGATGGCATGCGTGGGCACCTGCCCCGTGATGATCACCATCGGGATCGAGTCCATGTACGCCGTGGCGATCCCGGTGACCGCGTTGGTGACGCCCGGGCCCGAGGTGACGAGCGCCACCCCGACCTTGTTGCTCGAGCGCGAGTAGCCGTCGGCCGCGTGGGTCGCACCCTGTTCGTGGCGCACGAGAACGTGCTTGACCTTGTCCTGCTTGAACAGCTCGTCGTAAATGAAAAGCACGGCCCCGCCGGGGTAGCCGAAAACGTACTCGACGCCCTCCGCCTGGAGCGACCGGACTACGATCTCAGCGCCCGTCAATTCCATGCGTCTTCCGAGAGAAATTCGGTGAAAGCTTCAGAGCGTAATTGGTGACATCTGATTGGTCAAGTTTTCCCTTGGGTCAGGTCGCTTTTGATACCATCGGGCAGCCGCGGTCCGTTCACCCGGACCGACAAAAGAGGAAGCTCTCCTGGCCTCCGCAAACGAACTAGCCGAGTTTCTCGCGAGCGTGGAGCGGCGCGCGTACAAGCAGGCGCTGTTCGCCGTTCGGGATTCGGAGAACGCTCTGGATATCGTGCAGGACGCCATGCTCAAGCTCTCGGAGAAATACGGCACCAAGCCGACGGCGGAGCTTCCCATGCTGTTTCAGCGCATCCTCCAAAACACCATCCGCGACTTCTATCGCAGGCAGAAGGTCCGCTCTCTGTGGGTCACGCTGTTTTCGTCGCTTTCCGCCGGGAGGGAGGACGAGGAAACGGATCCTCTGGAAACCCTGGCCGCCGAGGACCCATCGGGCGCCGGTGCCCTACCCGCCGATCGCCTGGAGCAGTCCCAAGTTATTGAAATAATAGAGAAAGAGCTTCAGCGCCTGCCGGCGCGTCAACGGCAGGCCTTTTTGCTGCGTTACTGGGAGGAGCTGGACGTAGCCGAAACGGCAGCCGTCATGGGCTGTTCGGAAGGCAGCGTCAAGACCCATTGCTCCCGCGCAGCGCATGCACTGGCCGCAGCCCTTAGAGCAAGGGGGGTCGAGTTATGAACGAACAGCAGACTGCGTACCGAATCAGGCAGCTCCTCAACCGGGGGCTCGACTTGGATGCCGGCACGCTCGCCCGCCTGGAGGCGGCGCGCGAGCGGGCTTTGTCGCGCCAGCGAGTCGCCGCGCCCTCATTCGTGCTAGGCTGGGCCGACAACGTGATCGGCCGGTTCGGAGGCCCTGCTTCCCTTATCCCGCGGATGCTGTTGCCGATGGCCGTGCTGATCCTCGGGCTGATTGCGGTCAACCAGTGGCGGGACTCGCAAACCGCAGCCGAGATCGAAGAGATCGACGCCGCGGTGCTGACCGGGGACCTGCCTTTGGACGCCTACCTCGATAAGGGATTCGATGCATGGCTAAAGCGCTCCTCGCACTAGCACTTTGGCTTTGCCTCTCCTTCTCCGTCCTCGCTGCCGCACCCAAGAAGCCCCCCGCTTGGGCTGAGCTGCCGCCGGAGCAGCAGCAAATTCTCGCGCCCCTTGCGGCCGACTGGGACAAGCTCGAGCCCGAGCGCAAGAGGAAATGGATCGGGATCGCCAAGCGCTACCCGAAGATGAAGCCGGATGAGCAGGCGCGCGTGCAGCGGCGCATGCAGGCCTGGGCCAAGCTCACCCCCAAGGAGCGGCAGACCGCGCGCGAGAACTACAAGAAGATGGAGAAGCTGCCCCCTGACAAGAAGCGGGGCCTGACGAAGCAGTGGGAGGAGTACAACCGCCTGCCGGAGCAGGAGCGGCGCAAGCTCGGCAGCGCGCCGCGCAAGGCCCCGGCGGCACCGGCCGCTCCCAAGCCCCCTGCGGAGCCCGCGACCCTGCCCGCGGTCGCCCCCGCCCCACCCGGAGCGTCCCCGTCGACGCCCGTCCCCGCAGCAAGCTCGGCGAGTCAGTAGCCGTCCGCGCCGATGAAGCCGGAGCCGCCCGCTTCCCCGGGGCCGAGCGTGCCCGGTGTCGGGACGCGGCTCCTATCCCTGCTGTACGAGGCCCTGCTCGCGTCCGCGACGACTTTCTTCGCCGGGATGGCGTTCTACGGGGCCGCACAGGGACGCTTGACCGGGGAAGCGCGTCTCCTGTTCCAGGCGTATCTGTTCCTCGTTCTGGGAATCTATTTCATCGTCTGCTGGAGTCGCGGGGGACGGACTCTGGCGATGCAAACATGGAGAATGCGCGTCGTGCAACGCGACGGCGCTCCGGTCGGGGTCGCTCGAGCGGCGCTGCGCTACGCTCTCGCGTGGGTCTCGCTGCTCCCTCTCGGCGCAGGTTTCCTGTGGGCGTGGGTCGACCGAGACCGCCAATTCCTCCACGATCGCCTAGCGGGAACCCGAATCGTGACTGCCGGAAATCCGCCGGCACAACGCTAGCGTCCTAGCGGCGCTCCGCCCACCACATCATCAGCATCGCGGCCGCCAGAAACAGCATGCTTGGAAGGACCGCCGCGACAAAGGGCTGCCAGTTCTGAAGCAATCCCAGATGTGAGAACAGGCTGTTCAGGAAGTGGAAGAAGACACCGAGCATGATCCCCGAGAACACCTTCACGCCGACGCCGCCGGCGCGCACGTGGACGTAGGCGAACGGCAAGGCGAGAGCCATCATCACCAGGGAGACAAAAGGATAGACGAGTTTTTTCCACATCGCGATCTCGTAGCGGTCCGCCTTCTGCCTGTTCTCGGTCAGGTGACGAGAGTACTGGTAGAGGTTCCACGCCGACATGCGGTCGGGCACGATGAACAGCACTGCGAGAATGTCCGGAGTAAGAATCGAAGTCCATTCCGCCTCCGGGAGGCGTTCGATGCTGGTCCCGTCGGCGGTGAACACGGTGTTGACGATGTCGCGCAGGCGCCACACATTCTTCCCGATATACTGGCCGTGCTTTGCGAAGCTGATCGACTTCAGCCGGTATTGATCGTCGAACTCGAAGACGCGGACGTCGGATAGGCTGTTGGTATCGCTCTGAACCTCGCGCACGTTGACGAATCGGCGATCGTCCTTCACCCAGAGTCCCGTGTGAAATTCGCTCGCCACGATCCTGCTCGTGGTCGACAGTTTCAGTTGCCTCGCGGCCCGCTCTGAGACGGGGGCGACCAGCTCCCCGAATACGAAGGTCGCCACGGCGAACACGAGGCCGATCCGAAACAGGGTGCTCATCGCACGCCAGGGGGCGAGGCCTGAGCTGCGCATCACTGTATATTCGGAGTTGGCTGCCAGGTGCGACAAGGCATAGAGCGTGCCGATCAGCACCGCCAGGGGAAACGACTCGTATGCGCGGCTCGGCATCGTCAGTGCGACGAAGGCCAGCGCGTGCTGGAGCCGGTATCCGCCCCTGCCGATATCGGTAAGCTCGTTGATCAGGTCAAAGAATGCGAACAGGCTCAGAAAAGCGGCGAGCACGAACGCCGTCGCCGCGTAGATCTCCCGCGCCAGATAGTTTCGCAATGTGTCCACTTCAGCGCTTCCTGCTGAACATGGAGCCGACTCGAATCCGGCGGTAGAACAGGAGCGCCAGAACGCTCAGCATTCCCGCGTGAACCACCCACCAGCCGATGTTGAAGCCGATCCGGCCCTGGGATACCCACGCCTGCACGATGCTCAGCATGTTCGCGTAGACCATATAGGTGAACAGCGCAAAGAGCAGGTTCACGGATCGACTGGCTCTGGGATTGACGAAGGACAGCGGGATCGCCAGCAGCGCCAGCACGAGCGCGCCGATCGGCAGGCCGATGCGCCACAGCAGTTCCGCCAGGTGAGGATTGCTGGGCGCGAGAATCAGCCCCCACGTCGACATCGCCTTGGTCGACGTTTCCTCCGCTTGCGTCTCTTGCGTCTCGACCTTCATGGCGTAGCGTTCGAAATTCATGACCTTGAAATCGAGATTGCCGGGAATCCCTTCGTAGCGGCGTCCGTCGAGCAGGACGACCAGGCGGTCGCCGTTTTCGGCCAGCTCGCGATACCCGCGCCGGCTGACGGTGATGCCCAGTCTGCCCTCCTTCATCTGAGCGATGAAGACGCTCTGCACTTTGGTCTGATCCCCCGCGATCTCTTCGACGAAGAACACACGGTCGGCCGCAGGAGCCTCGAGGAACACGCCTGGCGCGACTCGCGAGACCTCGTCCCTCACCTTCATCTGATGCCGGTATTCCTCGGCCTTGCCGATCGCCCACGGCGAGAGGAACAGCGACAGCACGGCGGTCAGTGCGACCAGGGGTGCGGCGAACGTCAGCACCGGGCGTACCCAAGCGAGCAGCGACAGCCCCGAGCTGAACCAGACCACCATCTCGGACTCGCGATAACTCCGTGAAAGAGTCATCAGGATCGAGATGAACAGCGTCAACGAGAGCAGCACCGGAAGGTAGTTGAGCGCCGCGAACGCGAGCAGCGCGGCCACCGCCTCCGAGAGGATATTTCCCACCGCCGCCTGTCCGAGCAGGCGTACCAGCTGCGTGGTGAGCGTGATCGCGAACAAGGCGGAAAACACCGCCAATGCGAGATTCCCGAACTCTCGTAGCAGCGCGCGCTGGAAGATCACTTTGTCGTGGCGAGAGAGCGGCTCGAAAATGAGTCGGGAAACGTCGCGTCGCTTTGACTTCGGCGAAGCAAACCGGAGATAATCCTCACAACTTTCTCCGAGTCAGAATCCGATGGAATTTAGCACAAAAGTTGCGTCGCCGGAGAAGCTGGCGACGGCGTGTATCGTCGTCGGGGTGTTCGAACCGCGCAAGCTTTCCCGCGCGGCGGAGGCGCTCGACCGGGCCGCGCGCGGCCAGCTGCGCGAAGTGCTCCGCTCCGGCGACATGGAAGGCAAGGCCGGAATGACGCGCATGCTGTACCGCGTGCGCGGCGTCGCCGCTGAGCGCGTTCTGCTCGTCGGCCTCGGGAAGGAAAAGGAGTTCGGCGAGCGGCAGTACCGGGATTGCGCACGCGCAGCCTTGCTCGCCATCCGCGACACCGGAACCCGCGACGCCTGCGTCCATCTTCCGGACCTGACGGTCGCCGGTCGCGACGCCGCCTGGAAAGCGCGTCAGCTGGTCTTGGCCGGCGCCGATGTCACGTATCGCTTCGACGCCATGAAGAGCAGGAAGGCCGAGGCCGGGGCGCTCGCGCGCGTCGTCGTTTCGAGCTCGCAGCAGCGCGACGCCGCCGCCCTGCAGCGCGGCATGCTCGAGGGAAGCGCGGTCGCCGCGGGGATGTCGCTGACCCGGGATCTGGGGAACCTTCCCGCCAACGTGTGCACTCCAACCTACCTTGCCGAGAGCGCCGTCAAGCTCGGACGCAATTGCAAGCTCGCCGTGGAAGTGCTCGAGCGTAGAGACATGGAGAAGCTCGGAATGAACACCCTGCTCTCCGTGACGCGCGGCTCGCACCAGCCGCCCAAGTTCGTGATCCTGCGCTACTCGGGCGCAGGCAGGAAGGAGCGTCCGGTCGTGCTCGTCGGAAAAGGCGTCACTTTCGACACCGGGGGCGTCTCCCTCAAGCCCGCGGCGGAAATGGACGAAATGAAGTTCGACATGTGCGGGGCGGCGAGCGTCCTGGGCGCCCTGCGCGCGGTCGCGGAGCTCAAGCTCAAGCTCAACGTCATCGGACTGATCCCGACGTGCGAGAACATGCCCGGGGGTGCGGCCACCAAGCCAGGAGACATCGTGACCAGTATGTCCGGCCAGACGGTCGAGATCCTCAACACCGACGCCGAGGGCAGGCTCATCCTGGCCGACGCCTTGAGCTACGCCGAGCGCTTCGATCCGCAGGCCGTGGTCGACATCGCCACGCTCACCGGTGCCTGCGTCATCGCGCTCGGCCACGTGTGCTCCGGACTTTTCGCCAACAAGGACGGCCTCGCGCAGGAGCTGCAATCGGCCGGCGCCGAGTCCTGGGACCGCGTGTGGCAACTCCCGCTGTGGGACGACTATCACGAAGCGCTCAAGAGCAATTTCGCCGACTTCGCGAACATCGGCGGGCGCCCTGCAGGCAGCGTTACCGCAGCCTGCTTCCTGTCGAAGTTCACCCGCAAGTACGACTGGGCGCACCTCGACATCGCGGGAACAGCCTGGAAGTCCGGCAAAGAGAAGGGCGCGACGGGCCGGCCCGTGCCCTTGCTGACCGCGTTTCTGATGAAGCGCGCGAAAGGCTAGGCCGGACACTCCCGTGACCCGGATCGACTTCTATTCCAACGCCGAGCCCAAGCTCCAGGTCGCCTGCCAGCTCGTCGCCAGGGCGTTCAGGGACCAGTTGCCGGTAGTCGTCTACGCGCCGGATCATGAGACCGCCAGAAGCTTCGACAGATTGCTGTGGACCTATCAGGCGATCGGGTTCGTGCCCCATTGCCTGGGGGGCGACGCACTGTCCTCCGAAACACCGGTGGTCATCGCGGTCGACGACTCGGAAAGCGCCCACTACAGCGTCCTGCTCAACCTTCATGCCGAATCGCCGCCGGCGTTCAGCCGTTTCGAGAGGCTGATCGAGCTCGTCGCTCCGGACGAGGAGGATCGGCAGCGCGCCCGGGCGCGGTTTCGCTTCTATCGGGACCGCGGCTACGAGATTCATCACCACGATCTTGCGAAGTCGGCGCCATGAGCGAGTCCGACGACCTGCTGGGAAAGGCCGACGCGTTCCTGAAGCGCTATCACCCCTCGAGCGGCGCGGGCAAGCATGACGTGCCCGTGCTTACCGAGATCGTCGACGAGGCCCGTGGCGGGGCGGGCACTAGCCCAGCAAGAACCGAGCTGCTCGAGCTGGAACAGAGGCTCAAGCAGACCATCGACGCGCACGTGCAGAGCGCGCTCGCCGGCGTGAGCACCCAGCTGAAGGCCGAATTGGAGTCGGTCATACGCGAAACGGTCGCCCGCGCCGTCGCCGCCGAGATCGCGCGCCTGCGGGGACCGTCGCGGGGCGGCTGAAGCTATAATCCCGGCAGAGCGCGTCGAACCGGGCTCCTCGTGAGCACCGCTCGGCGCGCTTTTTCGTTCTAGAGCACAAATGGAACTCCCCAAGACCTTTGACCCGCACGAGGTCGAGAAGCGCTGGTACCCCGTCTGGGAATCTCACGGTTACTTCGCGCACCCGGCGGGCCCGGGAGAGCCGCCGTACTGCATCCAGCTGCCGCCGCCCAACGTCACCGGCACCCTGCACATGGGGCACGCGTTCCAGCAGACCCTCATGGACGCGCTGATCCGGTACCACCGGATGCGCGGCTTCGACACCAACTGGGTGGTCGGCACCGACCACGCCGGCATCGCGACGCAGATCGTGGTCGAGCGCCAGCTCGAGGCCGAAGGCAAAACACGGCGCGACCTGGGCCGCGAGGCGTTCGTGAGGCGGGTCTGGGACTGGAAGCAGCAATCGGGCTCGACCATCACGCGCCAGATGCGCCGGCTCGGAGCGTCCGCCAACTGGGGATTCGCCGATTCCGAGGGCCAGAGAGCGGGCTACTTCACCATGGACGAGCGCATGTCGCGCGCCGTGGTCGAGGTGTTCGTGCGGCTGCACGAGCAGGACCTGATCTACCGCGGCAAGCGGCTGGTCAACTGGGACCCGGTACTCGGGACCGCCGTGTCCGACCTGGAGGTGGACAGCGAGGAAGAGAACGGGAAGATCTGGGAGATCGCCTACCCGCTCGAAGACGGCAGCGGATCGGTCGTCGTCGCCACCACGCGGCCGGAGACCATGCTCGGCGACGTGGCGGTCGCGGTGAACCCCAAGGACGGACGCTACGCGAAACTGGTCGGGAAGGAGGTGAAACTGCCGCTCGCCGGGCGCAGCATTTCCATCATCACCGACGACTACGTCGATCCGCAGTTCGGCACGGGCTGCGTCAAGATCACTCCGGCGCACGATTTCAACGACTACGCCGTCGGGCAGCGGCACAGGCTGGCCCAGATCACGGTGATGGGGCTCGACGCGAGGATGAACGAGAACGCGCCGCAGGCGTACCGGGGCCTGGACAGGTTCGAGGCGCGCAAGCGGATCGTCGCCGACCTCAAGTCGCAGAATCTGCTCGTCTCAGAGAAACCCTACAAGCTGCGCGTTCCACGCTCGGGCCGCACCGGCGTCGTAGTCGAACCCCTGCTCACCGACCAGTGGTTCGTGAAAATGGACGGGCTGGCGAAGCGGGGCCTCGACGCAGTGGCCAGTGGCGAGGTCAAGTTCTTCCCCGAGCACTGGACGAGCACCTACAACCAGTGGCTGGAGAAGATCCAGGACTGGTGCATCTCGCGTCAACTCTGGTGGGGTCACCGAATCCCGGCGTGGTATGACCGCGAGGGCAACATCTACGTCGCTCGCACCGAGGAAGAGGCGGAGAAGCAGGCCGCGGCGAAAGGCCATCGCGGCAGGCTGAGACGCGAAGAGGACGTGCTCGATACCTGGTTCTCCTCTGCGCTCGTTCCGTTCACCTCGCTCGGGTGGCCGCAGAAGACCCCCGATCTGGAGCGCTATCTGCCCTCCTCCGTCCTCGTCACCGGCAACGACATCATCTTCTTCTGGGTCGCGCGGATGATCATGATGACCTTGCACTTCACCGAGAAGGTCCCTTTCCGCCACGTCTACATCAACGCCATCGTTCGCGACGCCGAGGGCGAGAAGATGTCCAAATCCAAGGGCAACACCATCGACCCGCTCGACCTGATCGACGGCATCACCTTCGAGGCGCTGCTGCAGAAATCGACCGTCGGGTTGCTGAAGGGTGAGCACAAGGAGCGGATCGAGAAGTATGTTCGCAACCACTATCCGCAGGGCATCCCGGCGTTCGGTGCAGACGCCGTGCGCTTCACCTTCGCCTCGCTCGCTAGCTTCGCGATCACCCTCAATTTCGATCTCAGCCGGTGCGAGGGATACCGCAACTTCTGCAACAAGCTATGGAACGCGACAAGGTTCGTGCTGATGAACTGTGAGGGCAAGGACACCGGCCTGGACGAATCGCGCCCGGTCGAGCTTTCCTTCGTCGACCGCTGGATCGTGAGCCGCCTGCAGCGTGCCGAGGGCGAGGTCGCGGCCGGCTTCGACGAGTATCGATTCGACCTTTCGTCCCGCGCGCTATACGAGTTCGTCTGGAACGAGTACTGCGACTGGTACGTGGAGCTTGCCAAGACGCAGCTTGCGAACGGCTCGGAGGCAGTGCAGCGCGGCACGCGCAGGACGCTGGTGCGCGTGCTCGAAGCGACGCTGCGCCTCGCACACCCGATCATCCCTTTCGTTACCGAGGAGCTTTGGCAGAAGGTCGCGCCGCTCGCGGGCAAGACCGGGGCCAGCATCATGCTCGCTCCCTTCCCGGCCGCCCAGAAAGAAAAGATCGACCCCGCCGCCGAAGCTGAGGTGTCGAAGCTCAAGGCGTTCACGGAAGCTTTCCGCAATCTTCGCGGGGAGATGAACCTCTCACCCGCTCAGAAAGTGGCGGCGTCCAGCACGGGTCCCGCATTCATTCCGGTCTTCATTCCGTACGTGGCGCCCCTGGCAAGACTGTCCAGCGTCACGATCGTTTCGGAGGACGAGTTCCGCAAAATCGACGCGCCGGTCGCGAATGTCGGCGATACCCGCCTCCTGCTGAGCGTCCAGATGGACGTCTCCGCCGAGCGGGAACGCATCAAGAAGGAGATTGGCCGCGTACAGGCCGATATCGCGCGGGAGAGCGCCAGGCTCGCGAATCCTAGCTTCGCCGAGCGCGCGCCAGGCCCAGTGGTCGCCGAAGCCAGAGCACGCCTTGCCGCGTCCGAGTCCACGCTCGCCAAGCTCAGGGGCCAGCTCGACAAGCTCGGACCTTGAGTTCGTGATCCCCGCCCTGCGAGCGTTCCGCTCCAAGAATTTCCGGATCTTCTACGCCGGGCAGGGGCTCGCGCTGCTTGGGAACTGGATCCAGAGCGTGGCGATGAGCTGGCTGGTCTACCGGCTGACCGGCTCGGCGCTCCTGCTCGGGGTGACCGCCGGAGCCCAGCAGCTGCCGGTCCTGTTCCTGTCGCCGATCGCCGGCGTCTGGGCAGACCGGGTGAACCGGCGCCGCCTTCTCGTGATCATCCAGGCGGTCGCGTTCCTTCAGGCCGTCACGCTCGCAACGCTGACTTTCGCGGATGCGGTTCGCGTGCCCTACCTGATCGGCCTCGCCTTGCTGCTCGGGATCATCACGTCCTTCGAGACTCCGACGCGCCAGGCCTTTCTGCTGGAGCTGATCCACCATCGGGAGGACCTGCCCAACGCGATCGCGCTGCAATCCATGCTCTTCCAGTCCACGCGCTTCGTGGGACCTTCCCTCGCCGGGCTGCTCCTCGCGGTGGCCGGCGAGGCCTGGTGCTTCCTCACGAACGCCTTGTGCTACCTGGCCATCATCGCGAGCTACGCGGTGGTGCGCGTGAGTCCGCGCGAGCCGCCCAAGACCGGGGTCGAATGGTGGCGCCAGCTCGCCTCGGGCGTTTCCTACGCGTTCGGCTACACGGGGACGCGAAGGTTGCTGCTGCTGCTCATGATGGTCGGCTTCTTTTCCGCCCCCTGGCAATCCCTGATGCCGATATTCGCGGCGGAGACCTTCAGCGGCGGTTCCAGGACCTTCGGATTCCTCATCGGGGCCGTGGGGATGGGTGCGGTGATGGGGACCTTCGTGCTCGCCGCGCGCAAGTCCGTCCGCGGGCTGGGCCGGGTCATCTCGGCCACGACCGTCACCGCGGGCGGCGCGCTGATAGGCTTTTCGCTGTCGCAGACGCTCTGGCTGTCGCTCGTCTTTCTCGCCGTATTCGGCGCCGGGCTGGTCGTCACGGCCGCGTCGATCAACACCGTGCTGCAGACTCTGGCGGACGAGGACAAGCGGGCGAGGATCATCAGCATGTACGTGACGTGCTTTCTAGGATTCGCGCCCGTGGGCAACTTCACCGCCGGCGCGCTTGCGGAGTCGATCGGGGTCCACCACACCTTGCTCGCGTGCGGCGCGATCGTCGCCACCGCCGGGAGCGTGTTCGCTCTGCGCCTGAGAAGCTGGGCGAGCGCCGTGAGACCCGTCTATCTGAAGCAGGGGATCATCCGCGAGCGGTAGGCTGCGGGTTTTACTTCTTCTTCATGAAGAAGGTGAATACCTTGTCTTCCTCGGTGTGCGAGAGCAGCTGGTTGCCCGTCTGCCTGGCGAACGCCTGGAAATCCTTCACCGAGCCCGGGTCCGTGGCGAGCACTCGGAGCACCTGCCCGCCCTTCAGATCCGTGAGCGCCTTCTTCGCCCGCAGTATCGGAAGCGGGCAATTCAGTCCTCGCACGTCCAGGTCCTTGTCGAAGTTCGTCGTCATCGATGGGCTCGCGCTCGAAGGGCGAGAACTATATACCATTCCGCCGGGCCGTTGAAGCGCCGGAGAATCGGCGCAGCCGGGCGGTACCGTTGGCCCCGCCAGGTTGCCGAATCAGGTCGCTGTACTTAAACTGGGACGCCAACAGGGTCACTGGAGCAGCTTTGGCAAAGGAAGCGCGGATACCCGACTCACAATGGCTGGTCTACGTCGCCAGCCTTCCAATGGACGACCCCGCTTCCCGGATGCGGGTTCTGCGCACGCTCGAAGCGATGGGTTGCGCGCTGCTCCGCGAGGGCGTCTACCTGCTGCCCGACAACCCGATCAACCGGCAGGGCCTACAGCGCCTCTCCGAGCATACGGCCCGGATCAACGGCTCGGCCCACGTCCTGCACGTGGTCCACGCCGACGCAGAGCAGGAGCGCTCGTTCAAGAAGCTCTTCGACCGGGCCGGAAAATATCAGGAACTGATCAAGACCGTACAGGGATTGCGGGCCGGTTTCGGGATTTCCGAGCCGAGCGCCATCGCCAGGGTCCTCAACAAGCAGCGGCGCGAGTTCGAGGCGATCAGCGCGCTCGATTTTTTCGAGTCGCCGCTCAAGGAGAAGGCTGCGCGCGTCCTGCGCGAGACCGAGGCCGAGGTGCGCAAGAGGATGTTCCCCGACTCACCGCAGGTCGGCGGTCGCCTCACGCAGACCGGCCGCTACTATTTCAAGCGGGTGTGGGCGTCCCGCAAGCCGCTTCTGGCCGACCGGCTGGCCTCGGGCTGGCTGATCCGGCGCTTCATCGACGCGGAAGCGACCCTGATCTGGCTGGACAAGAACCAGCCCTGCCCCTCGACGGCGGTAGGCTTCGGCTTCGACGGCGCCACGTTCTCCAACAGCCGCGATAAGGTGACGTTCGAGGAGCTTCTGACGCGCTTCAACCTGGATGGGAACGAGACGCTCGCCAGGATCGGCACGCTGGTGCACTTCCTCGACACCGGTGGCGCGCCGGTCGCCGAGGCCGCCGGAGTGGAGACGCTGCTCCAGGGCGCGCGGCGTCGGTGCAGCAGCGATGAAGAGCTGTTCACGGAGAGCGAGAAGACCTTCGACCTCCTCTACGAAGCCTACTTCGAAGGCCCTGGAAAGGACGCCCCCGACCGCTAGCGGTTCTTCTTCTCCTCCGCCTGCTGGGTGCGCAGATCCCGCAGGCGAGCTTCGACGGCCGAGAGCTGGTAGAAGTCGCCATCGCCGCTCTTCTGAGCGAGCTGCAGTTGCTCGATCGCGGCCGGGAGCGTTCCCTGCAGAACGTAGGTCTCGGCAAGAGCCTGATGGTGCAGGAGCCTCTTGCCCGACGCGGCGTAGGACTTGGCCTGCAGGCTGTACAGGCGCGCGTCGCGCGGATAGCTCTTGACGAGATCGGAGAGCCACGCCAGCGCCGCCTGGTGCTGGCCCATACCCTGCAGCACGTCGACGTAGGCATAGTGAAGCGGCCGGTAGTTGGGAAAGCGCGAAAGCGCCGAGCGCAGGACATCCCTCGCTCCGGCCGGATCTCCCTCGCCCAGGCGCACGCGCGCCGAGAGCAGATCCACCATTGGATCAGACCCAGCGAGCTTCTTCACGGCCTCGACCTCCGAAGTAGCTCGCCGGAAGTCTCGCGCGCGCAACAGGGCAGAGGCGAGCCCGTAGCGCGCCCCGGCTTCATCGGCGTAGCGGTGCTCGCGCACCACTTCGTCGAAATGCGCAACCGCCTCGCTCGGCCTGCCCTGCTCTGCGACCAGTTTGGCGCGAACGAAGTAGAACTCCACACTGTCGGGCGACTGCTTGTAGACGGCGTTCTGAGCGCGGTTCTGCATGTCGGCGATGCGCTCGCTGGTGAGCGGGTGCGTCCGCAGATAGGCCGGGGCGTTGTTCTCGTACAGGCGCGTCGCCTTCTGCAGGCGCTCGAAGAACGTGGGCATAGCGCTGACGTCGAAGCCGGCCGCCTGCAGGCGTTGAAACCCGATGCGATCGGCCTCACGCTCGAAATCGCGCGTGTAGTTGAGCTGGGACTGGACGTTGGCCGCGGTGGCGCCCGTAATGACCGCCTGGGTCACGTCCGGCCGGGAGCGCGCGGCCAGCAGGCCGACCAGGATTGCCGCGAGCGTCGGCATCGACATCTGATCCTGCTTCGCGATCAGGCGCGCCAAGTGATGCTGGGTGACGTGAGCCGTCTCGTGGGCCAGCACGCTCGCAAGCTCCGACTCAGTCTGGGCCGCAAGCAGGAGGCCGGTATTTACCCCGACGAATCCTCCAGGCATCGCGAAGGCATTGATCGTATTGTCCCGCAGCACGAAGAACTCGAAACCCTGCTGAGCATCCGGGGTCGCCGCGACGAGGCGCTGGCCTAACTCGTTCACGTACTCCGTGATCTCGGGATCGTCGAGGTAGTTCGGCTCGTGGCGAATTTCCTGTAATGCCTGCTCGCCGATCTTGCGTTCGAGTGCGGGGGAAATCAGCGCGCCCGACGTATCACCCAGCTCGGGCAGTGCCTGCGCCAGGACTTGAGTGGCAATCAGGGCAAGACCTAGGCAAATCACCGCTATTCTCATGGATAGTATGATACCGCCGTGCGGTAACGGTTCCCCTGGATGACCGGCCGACAGGCACCTGTTCTTTGAAAGCGGAGCAATGAGCTCATCGAGAAAGCTAAGCCACTTCGATTCGTCGGGCAACGCTCACATGGTCGACGTGGGGGACAAGCCCGAGACCAGGCGCGTTGCGCTGGCGAGCGGCGTCATCGTCATGTCGCCAGAGACCCTCGAGCTTATCGTCGCAGGCAGCGCCAAGAAGGGCGACGTGCTGGGCGTCGCGCGCGTCGCAGCGATACAAGGAGCCAAGCGAACCGGCAACTTGGTCCCCTTGTGCCACCCGATCAACCTCACGCGCATTGCGGCGGAATTCTCCGTGGACAAACGGGCATCGACGATACGGGTTGCTGTCACGGTCGAAACCTTCGGCCGGACCGGCGTGGAGATGGAGGCGCTCACCGGGGTGAGCGTCGGCCTGCTGACCATCTACGACATGTGCAAGGCGGTGGACCGCGCAATGACCATCGGAGACATCAAGCTGCTCGAGAAGTCCGGTGGGCGCTCCGGGAGCTATCGGCGCAAGGACTAGCCACTAGCGCCGGGGGCCACGCCCGGGGGACGCGGCGGCGGCGGTGTTGGATTGCAGCCGCTCGATCTCGTAATCCGCCCCCGTAAAGCCCAACTCCGACGCACGCCGGTACTCGGCCATCGCCTCCGGGATCCTGCCGAGGCGCTCCAGGACGAGCCCCAGCCTGTGGTGCGCGATTGCGCCGTTGGGGCGCAGCTCAACTGCCCGGGAAAGATACGGAAGCGCAAGCGCGTACTCGCCCGAGAGGAAGTAGATGAACCCTCGGGCGAAGTAGCAGTGGACGGTGTCCGGATACTGCGCCAGACATCTCTCGGCGACTTCGACTGCCTTGTCGTGCTTTCCCCCGTAAACGTACTCCCTGCCGACCATGTAGAGCGTGCGCGATCCCCACGGCACGGGTTGCGGCGGGAGCTTGAGATACGCGTCCTCCCACAGAAGGAGGGAATCCGAGAACGTGACGAGCCGGTCGCGCGCCTGGTATAGAAGCACCGGCGTGGCGAGCACCGCGGCGGCTACCGCCGCACGCGTGGGCAGTGCGCTCACGAGGGCGGTCAACGCGATCAGCAGCCCCGGGCCCCAGAGATAGCTCCGGTAAAGGACGTAGGGTTCCTGAAAGCGGACGGTGCTGAGCTCGACGAGGAACAGCACCCACATGTAGAGCATTCCGAATCCCACCAGTCCCGGACGCCCCTTGCGCAGCAGGAGCAGGACACCCACGACGGCGTAAGCGAAGAATGCGCCGACCTTGAGGACGATCCAGCCTGCCGACCACGTGGCCAGAAAATCCACACGAACGTCGATCGACATCCCACCGGTATCGGGCCACAGCCAGGCCGCGATGTACTTGAAGAACAGTCCCGCCTGGGTGACGGCGCTGAGGGCCCAGGTGAAACCCTCGACGCCTTGCGCGAAAACGCCTTCGAGCTGGGTGGTGAGCCCCGCGAAATCTGGTTCGTACCCGTGTCCGATCAGGCCTTTCCTGAAAAGCACCGCGAAGACCGCAACGGGAACGCACGCGAACAGGTGGATCGCCGCATGACGAAAAGCAAAGCGCCGATCTCCGATCAGGAAAGCCGTGAGCACAGTCGCGCCGGGCAGGAGGACAGCATGCTCCTTGGACAGGACCGCGACTGAGTACATGAGCGCCGCAGACAGCGCGTCAGCGTGCCGGCGGCGCGTCAATCCGCGCACGAACAGCCAGACGGAGAGCAGCGAAAACAGGGTCGCGAGGACGATCGTTCGCTGCATCAGATAAGCGGCTCCGTAGACCGCCACGGGGTGAATCGCGAAGAGCGCGCCGCCGGCGCCTGCCCACAGGGCGGCGTTCGGCTCGGCTGCCTTCTCCCCCTGCCCCGGAGGGAGAGCGGCACGCAGCAGCTCGTAGATCAGCCTGCACAGCGCGACCGCGACGGCGATGTGAAACGCGAGGCTGACCAGGCGGTGCGCGAGCATCGTCCCGATCTCGATCTCGGTCAGCGCCATCGTGAAGTACGGCGGGAGGCGCATCCCGAGGCCGAACGGATGCGTGGCGTAGTATGCGAAGGACTCGCCGGAGAAAAACACCCAGTCGTCGAACACCCTGGGATTTCGAAGAAAGGGGCCGTACAAGGCGCAAGCGAGCACGGTGGTCAGCGCCGCGGCCGACCACATTGGAAAGCGCTTGACTATGCCGGAGAGCATGAAAAAAAAAGGTACCCCGGAGGGTACCTTTTTTTGTGGAGCTAGACTGCTATTAGCCGCGGCAGGAACCCGGCAGGAACTTCGGGTTGAGGTTGGTGCCGTCGACCGTCGAGCCGCAGCGCCACGCATACACGGTGGTTCCGCCCACATCGGCCTTCGTCAGCACGTTGGTGGCGTCCTTCATCGGAGCCAGGGTGACGATCGTGCCGTTGATGTTGGCGCTCGCCGCAAACCCCTGGATCGCGATCTGCACCAGACCGTCCTGCGTGGTGTGGATGGTCGCGACGTACTTCGACGCGCCGGCAGTGCTGGTCGTCACTTCGCAGCCCCAGTTGTCGGCCGCCTGGGTGGCGCTGTTGCCGCTCTGGTAGATTTCCGTCACCGAGGTGCGGCACGCGCTCGCCGCGAGGATCACTTCCGAGATCTTCGCGCGGTTGCTGTAGTCCTGGTACGCGGGAAGCGCAACCGCGGCCAGAATGCCGATGATCGCGACCACGATCATCAGTTCGATCAAGGTGAAGCCTTTCTGCAACGTTCTCATCGATTTCTCCTTCCTGGTACGCCAAATTGGCGTTGCGAGGTTCCTAGAGCAAGCGCCATGCCCGCTCGAAGCACTCAATTACCACATTGTTATCATTGAATAATTCTATGTGCTTGTCCGATCCAGGCAGCGTTCTCCCGCACGATTGTCACGGGTTGCGGCAGACAGTGACGCTGTGCGTCACCCTACGATAAACCGCTCCGGAACCGCGGTATTGTATTCTCTTGCCCATCGCTAAGGCGGGCGCCGAGCCGCGAAATCCATGCTCGTCTATCCCAGATTCGAAGGCCTGGTACAGGGTGTAACGCAGCGGATCCGCATGCGCTTCCCGCCTGTCGTCGCCAACGACCCCGAGCGCTCTGTCTCCCAGGAGCGGATCGCCGAGATCCTCCGGGAAACGCTCGCGGCGGCCCTTCAATCCGGGCGGGAGGACCGGATGGGATTTTTCGGCAAGTTTCGGCTGCGAAACGCATTCAGGCGGGAACTGCGGGAGATCGGCTACGACGAGAAGTTCGTGGCGTTTGCCTCCGACCAGTTCATCGAACAACTGGGCCGTCGGGCCACGTAGGGGTGTCCGGCCCGCCGAGCCTTCAGGGAGCGAATCCCGGAATCTTCGACTCGTCGACCTCGTCGATCTGGTCCCGGTCGAGAAACTGCTCCGCGTAACGCAGATAGACCTTCTTGCGGACGAATACGTCGAAGAGGTCGGGGTCGATGTGCTTCTCCTTCTTCATGCGCGCCATGATCTCGAGCGCCTCGGACAGGGTCTTGGCCTTCTTGTAGGGGCGGTCGGAAGCCGTGAGTGCCTCGAAGATGTCGGCGATCGCCATGATGCGCGCCTGCACGCTCATCGTGCCGCCGAGCAGGCGCTTGGGATAGCCGGTGCCGTCCATCTTCTCGTGGTGGCCGCCGGCGAGCTCCGGCACCGACTCGAGGTGCTTCGGGAACGGCAGCTTGGTGAGCATGATGATGGTCTGCGCCATGTGGTCGTTGATCTTGTAGCGCTCCTCCTCGGTCAGCGTTCCCCGCCCGATCGAGAGATTGTAGATCTCGCCGCGGTTGTACAGATGCCGGGGCACCTTCACCTTGAAGCCCCACGGGTTGTCCTCGGGCATCTGGTCCTGCGCGCCGCGCTCGATGACATGCTCGGGCTTGTCCGCGAGCAGGAACTCCCTGGCCGGAAGCGGCGCGGCCGGCCTGCGGGCCATGCGCTCGGCCTCCTCGCGCGACACGCCCAGCCTGTCGTCGAGCGTCCGCTGCCAGGTGCGCGCGGCGATCGCCTTGAGCCGCGCGACCTTTTCCGGCGCCATGAACTCGCCGCCTTCGTTGCACGCGGCGACGAAGGCGAACTCCTCGTCGAGCGTCCGCAGCTGCGCGGCCAGCGCCGCTCTCGGCTTCGGCTCGTCGGCGCCCGCCGCGATCGCCTTGAGGCAATCGATCTCGGCGTCGCGCTTCAGCACCTCGAAACGCATGCGGATCTCGTGGATGCGGTCGGAGAGGGTCTCGAGCTTGGTCGCCTTGTCGACGACGTACTCCGGTGTCGTGACCTTGCCGCAGTCGTGCAGCATGCCTGCGATCTTGAGTTCGTAGCGGTCCTTGTCGGTCAATCTGAACTCGTGGAGTGGCCCGTCGTGAGTCTCGTTGACGGCCTCGGCAAGCATCATGGTGAGCACGGGCACGCGCTGGCAATGGCCGCCGGTATACGGAGATTTCCCGTCGATGGCGGTATTGATGAGCGCGATGAACGACTCGAACAACACCTCGAGTTGGTTGATGAGTTGCCGGTTGGTAAGCGCGATCGCCGCCTGGGAAGAGAGCGACTCCGCCAAGCGCTCGTCCGAGGGTGAAAACGACCCGACCTCATTCGTTCCCGGCTCCATTCGGTTGATTAGCTGAAGCACGCCGATGATCTCGCTTTCGTGGTTCTTCATCGGCACGGTGAGAAACGCCTTAGAGTGGTATCCCGTTTTCTTGTCGAAATTGCGCGTCCCCGAGAAATCGAAGCCCTCCTGGGAATAGGCGTCAGCGATGTTTACCGTCTTGCCGGTAAGCGCCGCATAGGCAGCGACCATCTGATTGTTCGGCCTGCCGTCCTTTCCGTACAAGTGGATGGGATAGAAGGGAATGGAATTGCCGGTGGTCCCGCCCATTGCGATGCCCAACGCCTCGTTGCGCATGATCGCGAACCTGAGCCGCGGCCCCTCGTCGGAGGGCTCGAGCACGTACAAGGTGCCGCCTGCGGCGTGCGTGATCGCTTTTGCCGCGAGCAGGATCTTCTCGAGCAGACGATCGATATTCTTTTCCTGCGACAGCGCGGCGCCTATCTCGTTGAGTTGCTCGAGACGGCGAAACAGATCTTCGTCGCTCTCCAAGATCCCCCCCCCGATGACCGCTAACGGTCGGAGCCGCGCCTTACTTGATGCAGACTGCGCGGACCTGAGGCATGTCGGTGATGCCCTGAAGCACTTTTTCTATTCCATCCATCTTCAGGGTCCGCATACCTTCCTCCAGGCTGACCGCCAGGACCTCGGCAACGCGGGCGTGCTCCTGGATCAGCTTCTTGATGTGGTCGGAAGCGATCAGGAGTTCGTGCAAGCCGAGCCGGCCTTTGTAGCCTGTATTGCCGCAGGCGTCGCAGCCCTTGGCCTTGTACAGGGTGAACTGGCCCTTGTCATTGGCGTAGTGCTTCGCCAGTTCGCGATAGATGTGCTCATAGGCCGCTTTGGCGTCCTTCTTGAACGGCCCGGTGTTGAGGAGCTCCGTGCAGTACTCCTGGAGAAGATGTTTCATCTCGTCCGCTCCCGCGGTATAGGGCTGCTTGCATTTGCTGCACAAGCGCTTCGCGAGACGTTGCGCGAGGATGCCAAGAAGCGCGTCGGCGAAATTGAACGGGTCCATGCCCATGTCGAGCAGCCGGATTATGGACTCCGGAGCACTGTTGGTGTGCAGGGTTGCGAACACCAGGTGGCCGGTGAGCGAAGCCTCGATGCCCGTTCCGGTGGTTTCCTTGTCCCGCATCTCGCCGACCATGATGATGTCCGGGTCGGCGCGGAGGAACGATTTCATGACCGCCGCGAAGTCCAAGCCGGCCTTCTTGTTGACCTGCACCTGGCGGAGGCCCTTCTGCGTGATTTCGACCGGGTCCTCGGCGGTCCAGATCTTCGTGTCCGGAGTGTTCAGGAAACCGAGGACGGAGTGCAGCGTTGTGGTCTTCCCCGAGCCGGTCGGACCGCAGCAGAAGAACAACCCGTAAGGTTTGCTCACCGCCTCCTTCAGCTTTGGCAGGTTCGAGTGGGAAAGTCCCAGCTTGTCGATCGGGATGGGCTCGCCGGCAGCGAGGATACGCATGACCACGTCTTCGACCCCGCCCTGCGATGGAATCGTCGCCACCCGTAGCTCGATGTCGAGCGGGCCGAACTTCCTGAACTTGATCTTGCCGTCCTGCGGCTTGCGCTTTTCCGAGATGTCCAGGTCGCACATGATTTTGATGCGCGCGACCATGGCGTTCCGGTACGAGCCAGGGACCTCGATGTAGGGGAAGAGCGAGCCGTCCTTTCTGAAGCGGATCTCGGTCTTCGCCTTCCCCGGATAGGGTTCGATGTGAATATCGGAAGCGCCCTGGTTGTAGGCGTCTATGATGATCTTGTTGACTAGCTTGACCAGCTCGTTGTCCGCAGCGGCGGACACATCGTCGCTCTCGCCCTCCATCACTACTTCGTCGTCGGCGAGATCGTGGAGCATGTCTCCGATGTCGCCCGTGTCGACCGAGTCCGCGCCGTAGAAGGCCTTGAGGGTGTCCTTGAACTCCTTGAGCGTCGTGACGCGGTACACCAGCTTGCGGCCAGGGAAGACGTTCTGCACGATGCGGGAGCTCTTGATCCTCTCGGGGTCGAGGCAAAGGATGATCAGACCCTCCTTGGAATCCTCGATTGGCACCCACTGATTGGAATCAACGTACTCGCGCTTCAGGTTCTTCAGGAGGTCCATCGGCTTGATGCGATCCGGCTTGAAGGCCTCGTACGGCACTCCGAAGAACTTCGCCAGCGCCGCCCCGATCGCCGGAAGCTTGACCTGGAATTCCTGGGTCAGGATGTCCTCGACATCGACCGCTTTCTTGCGTGCCGAGCGCGCGGCGAGCTCAAACTCCGCGGCGGAGATCACCGCGTCGCCAACGAGGAAGTCGTACTTGGTCTTGAGAACCTGCGGCTTCTGGCGCTGCTTGAGGGCGATGGCCAGCGTCTGGCACAGCTCGCTCACCCCTTCCTCGGCAAGCTGGCCAAAGGGCACGCCGGCCTTGTTGTTGATCAGCTGGACAACGCCAACCAGCTCCGGGCTCCCCGGCTCCGCCACCGGAGCAACCAGCATCTGCTTGGTGCGATAGCCGGTGCGCTTGTCGACCTCCTGCAGGAAGCGCAGATTCTGATTGTGCGCCCTGAGCTCGCTTTCGTCGTAGACGTCCCTCAGGTTGAGCATCTTCTTGGACAGCGCGACGAACCCAGCGATCGAATGCTCGGCGATGGGCAGCTTGAGATCCTTGAACGAGTTTAGGCCGGTCTTGACCTTGGAGACGATGCTTTGCTTGTCCTCGCCCACGGTATAGATCGTGAGCCTGTCAGCGTTGAACAGGGTGCAGATGTCTGCGCTCACCTCCAGCATGATTTCGTCCACGTTGCTCGTGGCGTGGATCTTGTTGGTGACCGTCTGGAGGTTCTTCTGGAAATTCAGCCGGCTGTTGACGTCGCCGGCAGGGCCTATATGCGTCTGTAGCACCGCGCTCATTGGCAATCCACCCTAGTGTTCGGCACCCTGAAAGAGCCTCATAATCAATCACTTTACCACTGTTCCGTCCCGGACGGCCGGGCGTTCGTCACACCTTGCCCCAAAGGGCAAGCGAGAATCGCGCCCGCCGCCTGCATTCATCGCTTTTTCGCCTCGCTCCACAGTCCCCCCGCGAGCACGAATGCGCGAAACCCACGCTGGGCCATGAGGAACGCCGCTGCCGCGCTGCGCCGCTCGCTCTGGCAGTAGAGCACGTACTCCTTCCCCTTGTCCAGGGCGCCAAAGGCGTTCCGGATCTCTGACAGCGGGATGTTGATAGCGCCTGGAAGCTTGTCGTACTGGTACTCGGAGGGGTAGCGCACATCTATCCACTGGGCTCCGCCGGCGACCTTCGCACGCGCTTCCTCCGCAGATACCCGCTGCAGCAGGGGCTCGCGTAGCAGTTCGACGAAGTCCTTCTTCGAGAGCTTCAGCAGCGCGCCGTTGGTCTTCATCGTCACCGTGGCGTTGCGTTTCACATCTGAAACGAGAGCCTCCTCTCCGAACGCGTCGCCGCTCTTCAGCTCAGCGAGGAACATCGAGACACCACCGACCATCCGCTCCACCCTGCACCGCCCGGACTCGATCAGAAAATAGAAATCCCCTTCAGCCCCCTCCCGGATGACGACGTCGCCCTTCTTGACCTCGATGCGCTCGAAGCGGCGCAGCAGCTCGTCGATATGCGCCGGCGGCAGCTGCGCAAACGCTCCATACCTCAGGCTGGTCACACTGAACATCCCGGACATCATCGTCCAGTTCGCGAGAGCGCTGCCATCCCTGTCGGCTCTCTTCGCCGTGGCCTCCGCCGATGCGAGCTGGTCCCAGGTAGCCACAACGTCGAGCAGCTCGTCGTCGATGCGCACGAGCTCGACGTCCGTGACCGCCTTGGCGCTGGTGAACATCTCGCCTCGCTGCGCGAGGGGGTACCGCGACCGGGCCGAGCCCCCGACCAAGACCTTCGAGGAGCCGTCAGGGTAGGTCAAAACCAGCTCCCCGCGCAGAAGATAGACCGCCTGACCGCCGACCCCGCGCGCAAGAAACGGTTCGGAATTCCGGCCCACCGTCTCCAGCTGGCACAGGCCCGCGATCTCGCTAAGCCTCGCCTCCGGCAGCGAGCCGATCGGCTCGAAGGTCCGCAGCGTTTCGACGCTTACCCTGATCGCGCACATTTGCGCGCTCCTCAGAATTCGAACACCTGGTTGTTCTGCAGCATTCGCGGCCGGTACTGACCGGCGTCCTCCTCGATCTCCTGCATGGTGAGCTCGATCTCGCCCGGCTTGAGATGGGTGATGTAGATCTCCGCGCTGCGCTCGAGCTTGGCGAGCTCCTCTGCGAGCATGCTCGGGCATAGATGCTTCGAGATGACCGCGAGCTCCCTTTCCCGGTTGCAGAACGCGGTCTCGATGATCAGGTACTTCAGGTTGGATATCTTGTTGACGACCACCCAGAGCGGGTCGTTCGTGGTGGTATCCCCGGTAAACACCAGGCTTCCCTTCCCAGAGTCCAGGTGGTACCCGACGGCAGGCACGACGTGATTCGCGGGGAGCGCCGTGAGCATGCGTTTCTTCAGTTCGACCGTGTCGCCGACCTGGATCTCGCGGTACCTTAGAAAGGGCTGATCCGGGCTGGGGATCTGGGAGAAGTCGGGCCAGATGCTCCAGTTGAAGATGTGGCTGCGCAGGATTTCCAGCGTCGCCGGAACGGCCCATACCGTGAGGGGCTGGTCACGCATGCCTCCGACCGTATCCACCATGAACGGAATGCTCGCGACATGATCGAGGTGCGAGTGTGTCAGGAAGACGTGATCGATGAGAGACAGCTCGGTCAGCGAGAGGTCGGCGACCCCCGTCCCGGCATCGACGAGAATGTCGTTGTCGAGAAGCATCGACGTCGTGCGAAGATGCCTCCCGCCTATTCCCCCGCTGCAGCCCAGAATCCGGAGCTTCACGGCTCGGTTACCATCGGCTATTTCTCGTCGAATACAGTGACCCCGTCCCAGCCCTCGGGAGGAGGATTGCGCCGCTTGGCGGCAACCTCTTCCGCGTAGAGGCGGTAGAGGGCGCAACCGGGATTCATCCGCTGAAGGTTGAGCAGACCGACTTCGACCTGGTCCCACTGCATGGCGCGGTATTGCCGCAGTGTTTGGTGCCACAGCTTGAGCTCGTCCAGCGCCTTCTTCTCGACGTGCGTTTCCATTCCGACCGGCTCGTAGATCGTTATCGCCTCGTCCTTCCCCTTGACCTTGATCCTGTCGATCTCCTTGAACACCACGTCCTGGACCAGCTTGCGGCTCGCCTCTCCGACCAGAATCCCGACGCCGTAGTGCTTGGTACGTCCTTCTAGCCGGGACGCGACGTTCACCGCGTCACCCATTGCCGTGTACGCCTTGCGTATCTTCGAACCCATGTCTCCGACGCGCACGCTTCCCGAGTTCACGCCTATGCCGATTTTCAGAGTCGGCCACCCTCGCGCCGCAAACTTCTGGTTGAGCGAGTCGCACTGGCGCAGCATCTCCATCGCCGCGAGGATGCCGCTGCGCGGATGAAAGTTGTCTTCGACCGGCGCGTTCCAAAAGGCCATGATGGCGTCGCCGATGTACTTGTCCAGCGTCCCCCGGTATTTCGACCGGATGATGTCGCTCATTTCGGTCAAGTACTCATTGATGTACTCGCGCAGGTGCTCGGGGCTGAGCGCCTCGGAAATGCTCGTGAAGCCGCGGACGTCGGAGAACAAAATCGTGAGGTCGGCATTGTGCGGCTCCATCGTATACTGCTCGGGATCCTCGGCCATCTTGTCCACGAGCTCGGGCGGGACATATTGCCCAAAGAGCTCCGTGAATTGCCGTTTGGAGCGCGCCTCAACGAAGTATCCGTAGGCCATGTTGACGGTATACAGGGTCGCGGTCATCAACACCGAGGCCGCGAGCGGCAGCACCAGGCCGGTGTAGTACCACAGCGCGACGTCCAGGGCCGTGATCAGGACCATCCCGATGAGCGCCGCCGCCGAGGCCCAGAGCGGCGCGAGAAGCGGGATCAGGAACGTGAGCGCGATGCCGCCGATGATGAGCAAGATCACCTCGGCACCGAGCATGTAGGGAGGCTTCTGCTTCAACTTGCCGTCGAGCATCCCCGCGACCAGGTTCGCGTGGATCTCCACGCCCGGGTAGACGTTGTCCACCGGCGCGGAGCGCAGGTCGAACAGCCCCGGCGCGGTGGCGCCGATAAGAGCGATCTTCCCCCGGAGCTTGTCGACGGGGACTTGGTCCGCCCAGAGGTCGGCGAACGAGATGTACGGATAGCTTCCGCGCGGGCCGCGGTAAGGCACGAGCGTCGTGAGCTCGTCGTCCACCGGAATCTTGAGCGGCCCGACCTCCAGCCATTCCACGCCGGTGTACCCGCGGGTGACGAAGCGCTCCGGTATGGCGTTGATCGTGACGTCGGGCAGCTTGACCACCGAGCTCTTGCTGCGCGCCGCCTCCTGGATGCCGAGGTACAGGCGCGCGATCGCCAGCGAGAAGGACTCGTAGTACTTGCCCTTGTACTCGGCGAGCATCGGAACGCGGCGCGAGACGCCGTCGTCGTCGACCCTGGGGTTGAAGTGGCCCGCGCTGACCGAGGGCGTCTGGAACTCGGGCAGGTTGCCCGTATAGCCGCGCCAGTCGAGAATCGTAATCTTCCTTCCAGTGAAGGTCTCTGCGGGGAGCACCGGCTCGGGGAGCGCGCCGCTCTCGACCGCGTTCTTATCGCTGTTGAAGTAGTAGCCGAGGACCACCGGCCGGCCGCGAATGAAATTCGCGAACGTGGTGTCGTAGTCGAGCTCCGGGCGCAGATGCGCGAGCGCCGACTGGAACGCCCCCACGTCCTTCAGCCGCGTCTTTCCCAGCCGCTCGAGCACGGGGAGCCCGGAACTCTCGTCCGGCTCGGCAAAGACGACGTCGAAAGCTACGATCAGCACGCCGTACTTCTCGAACAGCTTCTGCAGGAGCGCGGTGATCTTGTCGCGGCTCCAGGGCCAGCGGCCGAGCGCGCGCGGGTCGAGGCTGCGCTCGTCGATGTCCAGGATTACGATCCGGTCATCGACGCCGCGCGGCATCGTGGAGCGCAGCCGGTAGTCGTAGATGATGTTGTCGAGGCGGGTGATGAACCCGAACTGGTAGAACCTTGCCGCGTGCCCCAGGAATACCAGTGTGACGATGAGACCCAATACGATGCGGACGATGTGCTGCTTCAGGCGGCCTCCCCCGCTCTGGGTCTAGGGACCAGGGCTCACGCCTTGAGGAAGAATTCCATCTTCACCCCGGCGAGTTCGATGACGTCGTGATCGTTGAGGGCGTGGGCCTGGGCGTCGAGGGGCTTCCCGTTCACCACGGGAAAGCTGGCGCCCTCGACGTGGGTGATGAAGAAGCCCTGGGGCCGGCGCGTGATGACGGCCACCTGCACGCCGGGCTTGCCAAGCGTGGTGAGCGGCTTGGTGAGATCGAGCTCCTTTCCGGCGTTGGCGCCCGATAGAAGCTGCAGCGCAGCGGCCTTCTGCGCCGCGACCGCCGGCCTGGCCGAAGCCGGAGGCATGGTCGTGGCCGGCCCCGGACCCGCGGCGGTGTCCCCGAAGGACTTTGCCGCCGCCGGCGCGGCCGCGGCGGCGGGCGGAGCGGCGGGAGCGGGCGCCGGCGCGGGTGCGGGTTTCGCGGCCCCCGGGCGCAGCACCATGGTCTTCTCGAAATCAGCGGCCTTCGCCACTCCGGCAGGCGATTCGTTCACGTACTTGAGCTTGTATTTCCCGAGCTCGATGATGTCGTTGTTCTGGAGGAAGTGCTTCTTAACCGACTGCCCGTTGACAACCGTTCCATTCGTGCTTCCGAGGTCCTCGAGGAACGAATCTTGAAGGATGGTGACGATGACGGCGTGCTCCCCGCTCACCGCCAGGTTGTCGATCTGGATATCGTTGTGCGGCTTGCGGCCGATGGTGGTACGTTCCTTGGTCAGGTTGATTTCCTTCAGGACCAGGCCGTCCATGCTCAGTATCAGCTTCGCCATAGCAGTATCCCTCTGCTCAACTATCTAAACCAGCCCATCAGCTTGCTCACGATGCCGCGGGATGCGGGGAAATCCCGCAGCACCCGGACCAGTATCACCGATATGTTGTCCCGGCCCCCGTTGTCGTTCGCCGTCTGCACCAGATGCTGTGCGCACAGCTTCAGATTGGAACTCAGCGTCTGCAGCGCCAGGCCGATGTCCTCGTCGCCAACCATATCACAAAGGCCGTCCGAGCAGAGCAGGTAGATGTCCCCCGGCTGCGTGTCGTGATCGTGTATCTCCGGTTCGACCGTCGGGTCGATGCCGAGTGCACGCGTGACCAGATTCTTGTTCTGTGATTGCCTTGCCTGCTGCGGGGTGATGACCCCGCTGTCGATCTGCTCCTGCAGCAGGGAATGATCCTTGGTGATCTGTTTCAGCTCGTCGCCCCGCAGGCGGTACAGGCGTGAATCGCCGATGTGGGCGACCGTCATCTTGTTGTCGTAGAACAGGGCGACCACGAGGGTCGTGCCCATGCCGGCATACTGGGGCTGGCTCTGCGCGGCCTGGTAGATCGAGGTGTTCGCCTTGGCGATCTGCTCGTGCAGGAGCTTGTGTGCAACCAGCTGGCCGCTGGCAGGGTCGGTCTCGTTCGGCGGGGACTTCTCGAGCAACTGCTGCAGCTCGGTGATGATCACCGTGGTCGCCATGCCGCTCGCGACCTCGCCCGCGTTGTACCCCCCCATGCCGTCGGCGAGCACGACCAGCCCCTTGCGCCCATCGGAGGCGATCGAGTCCTCGTTGTGCGCGCGCACCATGCCGGGATCCGTGCAACTCGCGATCTCCAGCGCTCCCGACAAGGTCATGGTCCTCGGCTCGGTTTAGAGGGTGATATCGACCCCGGTGCCGGATGCCGCGGCGCCGGTGCCCCCGAAGGCGGCCCGCAGTTCGGAAGCGAATTCCTCGCCCGTTTGATACCGCTGGTCGGCCTCCTTCGCCATGGCCTTGTCGAGAAAGGCGACCAACGCCGGGGGAAGCGCGGGGTTGTACTGGAGGATGTCCGAGGCGTTCTCGTTGGCGATCTTGAACATGAGTTGCGCCATCGAGTCTCCCTTGAATGGCAGCTCCCCGCACGCGAGCTGGTACAGGCTCACCGCTAGCGAAAAAAGGTCGCTGCGGCCGTCGATCTTCTTCCCCTGCAGCTGCTCCGGGGACATGTACGAAGGTGTTCCCAGCACCATCCCCGTCTTGGTCTTGGACGAATCGGTGATCCGGGCAATGCCGAAGTCGGTCACCTTGACCACGTCGTTTTCGGGCTCATACATGACGTTGGCCGGCTTGACGTCGCGGTGAACCACGTTGTGCTTGTGCGCGTAGCCCAGAGCATCCGCCACGCGCGCGACGATCGATACGACCTTGTCGAGCGGCAGGGTGCTGCCGGCCTTGGTGTAGGGGATCAGGTCCTTGCCCTTGAGGAGCTCCATGGCGATGTAACACAGGTCATGCTCTTCACCTGCGTCGAAGATGGTGACGATGTTCGGGTGGCTCAGCCGCCCAGCCGTTTCGGCTTCCCGGAAGAAGCGCTCCTTCACCTCGGCGAGCTCGTCGGGCTCGAACTCCTGCGAGAGCGCCATGGTCTTGATGGCCACGACGCGGCCGATCTTTGGATCCTTGCCAAGGTACACGACGCCCATGGCGCCCTTGCCGAGCTCCTTCTCGACCTGATAGCGCCCGAGCATGGGTTTCTCGGTCCCGCCGCCCAGCGCGAGGGTTCCGCCTGGATGGGTCGTCGCCCCTCCAAGAATGACGGTCTCCGACATCTGCTTGGCGCGCGAGAGCTTGGCTTCGAGGTCGCGGAACTTCGGGTTGTAGCCGGCCATGTAGCCGAACACGGCCTCGGCCTTGTTGAACTGGCGCTTGCGCTCGAAGTCCAGAGCGAGGTTGTACAGGTTATCCATGACGGTGTCGTCAAGCGGCACCTTGCGAAAGTAGTCGAAGGCCATGTCGAGCTGGCCCTGACCCTGAAACGCGAGGCCGAGCATGCGCGCGTTGGCGGCGGACTGGGCGTCGGAGACCTCCTTGCCGCGCTCGGTGACCATGAAGCGCTTGGTGACCAGCAGCACGTGCCCCACGACGAGCAGCGTGAGCGGAAGCATGAACTGCAGCCACATCCCCTGGCCCGTCATCAGGACGAAGTGCGCCGCGAGCAGCAACGCCACGATGCCGCCGGTGACACCGGCCCCCAGTCCCGCCGACAGGCGCGGAAGCAGGGCGATCAGGTACGCGGCGACGAGCAGGAAAACCAGCCTCTCGACGATCCAGCCCCAGGTGGGGACGACGAAGAAGTGCCCCTGCAGGAGCGAGGAAACCGTGTGGGCCAGGAGCTCGACCGCCGGGGTCGCCGGATTCACCGGCGTCACGAATATGCTGCCGACCCCGGCCGCGGTCGGCCCGATGAGCACGATCTTGTCGCGGTACTTTTCCGCCGGAATCTTGCCGGTCGCCACGTCGAAGAACGAGTCCTCCTGGATCGCGGGCTTGCCGTCGCGGTCCTTGTAGAAATAGGTGAACATCTGCATCGTCGGGTCGGCGCTCACCTTGAAATTGCCGATCTGCAGCGCTTCGCCCGGGCGGATCTGGATGTCCTTCGCTGACAGGTTGAGGCTCTTCGCGACCAGCATCGCCGCCAGCGACGGATAGAACTCGTCGTAATAGGTGACGGCGAGCGCCTCGGTCCGGATTGCGCCGTCCACGTCGGGCACGGCGTTCAGATGCCCTACCGCCGCCGCGGCCGCGCCCAGGCTATCGACGACCGGGACTTCGACTCCGGCCGTTTGCAGGGGGATGTCGTCGCTCTTGCCCTGGATCGACACGGCATTCCTGCGAACGTAATCGGGAAGAGGCTTGTCGGGCTTGCCACGCGGTTCGCCGAAAGTAAACAGCATCGGCAGGACCACGTTGCCCGCCTTGGAAAAGCTGTCCGCGAGCTTGCGGTCGGTATTGAGCGTGGTCTCGGCTTCCTGGAGGGTCGCCCCCATCTCGAGGACCTCGGGGGAAACGCCGCGCGGCGGCGCGCTCGCATCGGCCGGGACGATCTTGTGGTAGGTCTCGAGCAGCCGGTTGATGTAAGTGAGCCCCGGATCGATCTGCGGCTCCGAGAAGAACACGGTGTAGCCAATGACCTTGGCCTTTGCGCTCGCGAGGCGGTCAATCATCTTCGCGTGGATCTCGCGCGACCACGGCCAGCGCCCGATGTTGTCTATGCTCTGCTTGTCGATCGCGATGATCGCGACCTTGTCGGAGGGAGTCCTCGATGAAGCCTTGACGCCCCAATCGTAGGCGGTGCGCTCCAGGCCCTGGATGAGCTGCGAGCCCCCCGAGAACAGAAGCACGAGCGACACCACCAGACCCAGAAACCAGTCTTTTTTCCAGAAGCCCGCTTTGCTCATCGCCTCTCCCGCTTGTTCTTATTGTTGTTAGCGAGGGGTCTTGTCCCCGTTTCGCATTCTACGCCACCCGCCTCAGTGATTTGCCCGGACGCTGGAACCCGCGCGGGTTCGCCCGCGAATCCGAAAGCATTCGTAAGTTACTGAATAAACAGAACCCTGGGCGGCATTCTTACAGTGAATGCTGGACCCGTCAAATCCTGCCGACGGGCGCGAAACGGGTGGGGCGGGCGGCCTAGCCGCCGAGGAGCGTGCCGGCGGCGATGCCGTGCTGCGCGACGAATTCCGGCGCGGAGACTTTCTTGCCCTCTTCGTGCTTGGCCTTGAGCACCTCGATGCGCCCTCCCTGGGCGGTCACGTAGAAGCTCTGCGGGCCGATTTCGGAGATCTCGCCGATCTTGCCTCTCACGGCGCCGAAGGTGCGTATCGTGTGCTTGCGGCTGTCGAAAATCTGCAGCTTCTTCCCGTTGACCGTGGTCCAAGCGCCGGGGGCGGGATTGCAGCCGCGTATCAGGTTGTAGATGAAATCGACGTGGTTCGCCCAGTTGATCTTGGCTTCGGCGGCGCGGCACCAGCCCTCGTAGCTCGCCTGGGACTCGTCCTGGACGGTCTCCCTGTGCTTGCCCGCCACCACCAGGTCGGCGGCCTCCAGCATCGCCTTCACGCCCATGGGGAAGAGACGGTCGAAGTACACGCTCCCCAGCGTATCGTCGGCGCTGATCGGCGTTTCCTTTTGCAGGATCACCGGGCCCTCGTCCAGGCCATCGTTCGGGCGGAAGATGGTGAGGCCGGTCCTGGTGTCGCCGCGGATGATGGGCCAGTTGATGGAGCTCGGGCCGCGGTACCTGGGAAGGAGCGACGGGTGGTACTGGATCGTGCCCTTCTTCGGGATGTTGACGATGTCCTGGGGCGCGAACTGCAGCACATAAGCCATCACCCCGATATCGGCGCCGAGCGAGCGCATCGTGTCCTGGGCCTGCCTGTCCCGGAGCGACGGGAACTGGAACACCTTCACGCCCTTCTCCTGCGCCGCCACCTTGAGGACGTCCGCCTTGGCGCCCTCCTTCTCCGGCGCACAGAACACGCCCGTAACCTGGTCGCCGCGCGCGAGGAAGGCCTCGAGCACCGCCTTGCCGAAGTCCTGCTGGCCGATGATGGCTATCCTCATCGCCTACGCCGCCTTCTTCGGTGGAATCGAGAACGCGCCGGCCTGCTTGAGGACGGCGACCTTGGATTCGTCGTAGCCCAGGACCTCGCGGAGGATTTCATCGGTATGCTCGCCGAGCATCGGCGAGCGCTTGATCACGGCGGGCGAGGCCGACAGCTTGATCGGCATGCCCACGTTGTACCACTTGCCGCGCTTGGGATGGTCGAGCTCGACCCACATGTCGCGCCCGCGCACGTGCTCGTCGGTCGCGAGATCCTCGGTGGACATGATCGGGCCACAGGGCACGTCGAGCGGATTCAGAATGGCCATCAGCTCGCGCTTGGTGTACTTCTCGGCGAACTTGTTGAGCAGCGTCCACACGAGCTGTTGGTTCTTGCGCCGCTCGCCGATGCTCGACACGCGCGGATCTGACGCGAGCTCGGGCACGCCCACTTCCGGCCCGATACGCTTCGCGAGGTCCTCCCACACGGCTTCCTGGACGACCACGTAGAGCCAGTCGTTCGCGCCGTGCGGCTTGCAGTGGATCGCGTTGCCGAGCTGCCCGCCGCCGGAATCGTTGCCCGCGCGCGGCACCTCACCCATGCCCTGGTACGTCGGCACCGAGTACTCCGACAGCGACCCGCGCGTCAGCCGCTGGTGGTCGCGGAACTTCACGCGGCACAGGTTCATCACGCCGTCCATCATCGCCACCTCGACGTACTGTCCCTTCCCGGTCTTCTCCGCGTGGCGCAGCGCGGCGAGCAGCCCGATCGCGAGATGCAGGCCGGTGCCGGAGTCGCCGATCTGCGCGCCGGTCACGAAGGGAGGACCGTCGGGAACCCCGGTCGTGCTCATCGCGCCGCCCATCGCCTGCGCCACGTTCTCGTAGGCTTTGAAATCGGCGTAGGGGCCCGACGAGCCGAAGCCCTTGATCGAGCCCATCACGATCTTGGGATTGAGCTCGTGGATCCTCTCCCACGTGAAGCCGAAGCGGTCGAGCACGCCCGGGCCGAAGTTCTCCATGACGATGTCGCACTTCTTCAGGAGATCGACGAACACCGTCTTGCCTTCCGCGCTCTTCATGTTCACCGTGATCGAGCGCTTGTTGCAGTTGAGCATCGTGAAGTAGAGAGAATCCGCGTTCGGCACGTCGCGCAGCTGGCCGCGCGTCGCGTCACCCTGCGGATTCTCGAACTTGATGACATCCGCGCCCATCCAGGCCAGGAGCTGCGAGCAGGTCGGGCCCGCCTGAACGTGCGTCATGTCGAGAATGCGGACTCCCTTGAGCGCTTCCATTCGAACCTCCGGAAACCTACTTCTTCTTCGCCGCCGTCGGATTCAGGCCGGTGATGCGGCCGCTCTCGGTGCCGGCGGTCTCGTCGATCACAGCGTTGATGAGCGTCGGCTTTCTCGAGCGAATCGCGTTCTCCATTGCCTTCCTCAGCTCGGCCGGCGTGGCGGCATTCACGCCCAAGCCACCGAAAGCTTCGATCAGCTTGTCGTAGCGCGCGCCCTTCACGAACACGGTGGGCGCCGGATCGCGGCCGCTCGGATCCGTGTCGGTGCCCTTGTAGACTCCGTTGTTGTTCATCACCACGATGCACACCGGCAGGTCGTAGCGGCAAATCGTCTCCACCTCCATGCCCGAGAAGCCGAAAGCACTGTCGCCCTCGATGGCAATCACCTGCTGCTTGGTCACCACTGCGGCAGCCACGCAGTAGCCCATGCCGATCCCCATGATTCCCCACGTTCCGACGTCGATGCGCTTCCTCGGCTTGTACATGTCGACGATCGAGCGCGTGAAGTCGAGCGCGTTGGCGCCCTCGTTCACGAACATCGCATCCGGGTTCGCCCTCACGATGTCGCGCACGACGCTCAGCGCGCTGTGGAAGTTCATCGGAGACGGATTCTTGGCCAGCGTCTCGGCCATCTTCGCGACGTTGCCCTTCTTCTTCTCGGCGACGGCGTTCAGCCAATCCGCGGGCGGCCTGGGCAGCAAGCCCGCATTCTTGTCGATGCCCGCGAGCAGCGCTGAGACGCACGAGCCGATGTCGCCGATCAGCGGTGCGTCGATGCGCACGTTGCTGTCGGCCTCCTGCGGCGAAATGTCGATCTGGATGAACTTCTGACCGCCCCAGTCCTTGTGGCCCTTGCCGCCCCAGGTCTTGCCCTTTCCGTGCGACAGAAGCCAGTTGAGACGCGCGCCGACCAGCATCACGACGTCGGCTGCGGGAAGCACAAAGGAGCGCGCCGCAGAGGCGCACTGCTCGTGCGTGTCGGGGAGCAGGCCTTTCGCCATCGACATCGGCAGGTAGGGGATCCCGGTCTTCTCGACCAGGGAACGGATTTCAGCGTCGGCCTGGGCGTAGGCGGCGCCTTTGCCGAGGATGATGAGCGGCTTTCTCGCGCTCTTGAGAAGATCGATGGCGCGCTTCACGGCTTCGGGCGCGGGAATCTGCTTCGGCGCCGGATCGACGACCTTGATCAGGCTCTTCTTTCCCAGCTCCGCATCGACGCTCTGCGCGAAGAGCTTCGCCGGCAGATCGAGATACACGCCACCCGGGCGGCCGGACACGGCGGCGCGGATAGCGCGCGCGATGCCGACGCCGATGTCCTCGGCGTGCAGCACGCGGAACGCGGCCTTGGCGACCGGCTTGGCGATCGCGAGCTGGTCCAGCTCCTCGTAGTCGCCCTGCTGCAGGTCGACGATCTCGCGCTCGGAGGAGCCCGAGATGAGGATCATCGGGAAGCAGTTGACGGTGGCGTGGGCGAGCGCGTTGAGCCCGTTCAGGAAGCCCGGCGCCGATACCGTCAGGCATATGCCCGGCTTCTGCGTCAGGAAGCCGGCGATGGAGGCGGCATAGCCGGCGCTCTGCTCGTGGCGGAACGAAAGCACGCGCAGCCCCGCGGCCTGCGCCCGGCGCGTCAGGTCAGTGATCGGGATGCCGGGCAGGCCGTAGATCGTATCGAGCCCGTTCAGCTTCAGGGCATCGATGACCAGCTGAAAGCCGTCGGTCAGCTGCTGCGTCTGCGCGTCGGGACCCGACGCGACTTGCGGCTCGACTGTTCCCATGGTGGTCTCCTTGCGTTGTGCGGACCGCGCGGGCGCGGTCTCCGGATTTGCCGGCTGAAAAGTGTAAGGTCGTGCCGCGGCCTCAACCTTGACTGGAGTCAATAAATCCCGCTTAATTGCCGGTCCACCGTTCGTTCGCGCGCCCGCTGCCGTCCGTGTCGGCCATCCTCAATCACCCCCAGCGCAACACGATTCGCCTCCAGCTAAAACAAAACCTGATTCTGCGCGAAATGGCGGTACCTGCCTGGGAGGACCTCGAGCCGCAGCTCGAGGTCGCCGAGTACCGCAAGGGCGAGCCGCTGGTCCGACAGGGCGGAACGAACATGGAGCAATTCTTCATCCTGGACGGCATCCTCAAGCGCGTAGTCAGCAATCCCCAGGGCAAGGAGATGATCCTGCGCTTCGCCGCCGAGACCGACATGGACACCTCCTATGCCGCATGGCGGATGAAGACACCCATGCCCTACAGCATCGCTGCGGTGACCAAGGTGCGGGTCGCCCGCCTGTCCATGCCCAACTGGGTCGAGTTCCTCGAGCGCCACACTGAAGTGAAGCTCCGCTTCGAATACGAGGTGATGCGCCTCATGTCCGAGGTCATGGCCCACACGATCACGCTGCATCTCCTCGACGCTCCCGGGCGGCTTGCGCGCTTCATGCGCAAGCACACCGACCTGCTCGGACGCATCCCCAAGAAGGAGCTTGCGTCTTATCTCAATCTGACGCCGGAGACGCTGTCGCGCCTGCGACAGCGGGTCGCCTAGGCGCCGCGCCTCCCCGACAACACGCGCGCCCACAGCGCCCGCAACAGGGGCCAGAACAGCAGGAGCAGAGCCAGCGCGGTCAGGCTGCCGACCAGGCCGTTCGAGAAGAACACCAGGAGATCGCCCTGCGAGCCCTTGATGGCGTTGCGGAAGTTCTCCTCCGCGCGGTCGCCCAGCACTAGGGCGAGCACCAAGGGCGCGAGCGGGTACCCCAGCTTCTTGAATGCGTACCCCATCACTCCGAAGATCACCATCAGGTACACGTCGAACATCGAGTTGTGCACGGTATACGCGCCGATCGCGCAGATCACGATGATCACCGGCGCGATGATGGAGAACGGGATGCGCAGGATGGCCGCGAACAGCGGCACGCAGGTCAGGACCACGATCAGCCCGGCGATATTGCCCAGGTACATGCTGGCGATGAGGCCCCACACGAAATCCGGCTTCTCCACGAAGAGCAGCGGGCCCGGCTGCAGTCCCCAGATCAGCAGGCCTCCGAGGAGCACCGCGGCGGTGGGCGAACCCGGCACGCCGAGCGTGATCATCGGCAGCAGCGCCGAGGTGCCCGCGGCGTGCGCGGCCGTCTCCGGCGCGACGACCCCCTCGACCTTGCCGTTGCCGAAATCCTTGCCGTCCTTGGACAGGCGCCGGGCGAGGCCGTAGCTCATGAAAGACGCCGGGGTCGCCCCGCCCGGCACGATGCCCATGAAACAGCCCACCGCGGCGCTGCGCAGCGAGGTCACCCAGTACATCGGAAGCTCCTTCCAGGTCTCGAGCACCACCTTCGCGTTGATCCTCGCGCTCGCTCCCTTGAAAGCGAGGCCCTCCTCGAGCGTCTCCAGGATCTCGCCGATGCCGAACAGGCCGATGACCGCGATCAGGAAGTCGAACCCCTTGAGGAGCGAGGTGAAGCCGAACGTGAGGCGAAGCGTCCCGGTGACGCTGTCCAGGCCGACCGCGGCGAGAGCGAAGCCGATCATCATCGAGGCGACGGTCTTGGCGGCGTTGCCGCCGCTCATTCCGACGAACGCGCAGAACGTCAGCAGGTAGACGGAGAAGAACTCGGGCGGCCCGAACTTCAGCGCGAAGCTCGCCACGACCGGCGACAGGAAGGTGATCATGATCACGGCGATCAGCGCCCCGACGAACGACGAGGTGAATGCCGCAGTCAGGGCGCTGCCCGCGCGCCCGTGCTGCGCGAGCGGATGACCGTCGAAGGTCGTCGCGACCGACCAGGGCTCGCCCGGTATATTGAAGAGGATCGAGGTGATGGCGCCGCCGAAAAGCGCTCCCCAGTAGATGCACGACAGCAGGATGATCGCCGAGGTTGTGCCGCCCGGCTGCTGCGACATGGAGAAGGTCAGGGGCAGGAGGATCGCGACGCCGTTCGCACCGCCCAGCCCGGGAAGCACGCCGATGATGATGCCGAGGATGACGCCCACGAACATCAGCATCAGGTTGAAGGGGGTGAAGGCGACGCCGAATCCCCCCAGGAGTGCGTTGATCTCTTCCACTCAGGTCAACCCAGGCCCAGGGCCGACTCCAGAGGCCCCTTCGGCAGCGGCACCGAAAACCAGATCTCGAAAATCAGGAAGAAGGCGACGCTCACGCCCACCGAAACCGGCACGGTCTTGAGCCAGGAGTACTTGCCGAGCCGCCACATGAAATACGCGATGTACAGGGTCGACGCAACGTAGAATCCGAGCCAGGCGATGAGCGCGACGTAGACGATGGTCGGCACCAGCACGGTGAAGATCTTCTTCAGCTCCCCGCGCGACACGAAGGACTCTTCCGCGAGCGCCGGATTGCGCAGGGCGCGCATCAGAATCGCGACGCTCGAGGCGCAGATCAGCAGGCCGACGTAGAAGGGGAAATAGCCCGGCTGGGGCCCGTCATCGCCCCACCTTGCGCCCAGCCGGTAGCTGTCGATCACCACCACCAGGCCGAACAGCAGGATGATCGCCGCGACGCCGATTTCCACGGCCCGCGTTGACGCCGCAGAACGATCCGTTCCGTTTTCCACGCCCTCGCCTCTTCGATTCGCCCGCCGGCCCTGCGCCGCGCGGGGGATCACCCCGCGTGCGACAAGCTCATCGCGCGAGGAACCCCGCCTCTTTCATGAGCAGGATGTGCCGCGCTTCTTCGCGCGCCACCCACGCTTCGTAGTCCTTGCCGTTCAGGGTCGTCTGGTTGAACGCGCCCTGCTCGAGGAAATCCTTCCACTCCGGGGTCTCGCGCACTCTCTTCAGGAGATCCACGTAGTACTGCACCTGATCAGGGGTCACGCCTCCCGGCATGAAGATGCCGCGCAGCATGACGTACTCGACGTCGAGTCCCGTCTCCTTGCAGGTCGGGATGTCGTACCACGACATGGTCTTCGTCACCTTCGCCTTGTAGGGCATGCGCTTGGAGTCGAACACGCACAGGGGGCGCAGAGTGCCCGCCCGCCACTGCGCCACCGCCTCGATCGGGTTGTTGACCGTGGAATCGATGTGCTTGCCGACGAGCTGCACCGCGACCTCGCCGCCGCCCCGATACGAGATGTAGGTGAACTTGGCGTCGGTCTGCCGCTCTATGGCCACGGTGATGATCTGGTCCTCCTGCTTGGACCCCGTGCCGCCCATCTTGAACTTGCCGCCGGCGGCCTTCACTGCCGCGATGTAGTCCTTCGGCGTCTTGTAAGGCGTCTCGGCGTTGACCCAGAGGACGAAATTGTCGAGCGCCATCATTTGCACCGGCGTCAGATCGCGCCAGTTGAACGGCGTATGGGTCGCCAGGGGCGTGGTGAACAGGTTCGACAGCGTGATGATCAGCTTGTGCGCGTCGCCCTTGGCCTCCTTGACGTCGAGGAAGCCCTCGGCGCCCGCGCCGCCCGCCTTGTTGATGACGACCATCGGCTGCTTCATCAGCTTGTGCTTGGCGACGATGCCCTGGATGAACCGCGCCATCTGGTCGGCTCCACCGCCCGTTCCCGCGGGCACGATGAATTCCACGGTCTTGTTCGGCTCCCAGGCCGCCCATGACGCCTGCGGAGCACCCGCCACCGCAAGGACAGCCAACAATGAAGCGTTCCAGCGTGAAGCCCGCTCGATATAGAACTGCATGTCTCTCCTCCTTTGTTGGAACTGCCTGCTGCTTCCTGACATCCGGCTGCGTTTCCGCACCCGGCCATTATATCCAGACTAGCTCGCCTGCCCCTCCGGTCTGCTGCCCCCCGCCAACCACTTTCCGGCGAGGACCACCAGCACCGCGCCGATGAGGCCCGCCACCGATACCTCCAGCTTGTAACCGAAAGCGCGGAACACTTCGATATCGATCATCCAGCGTGCGTTCGCCTTGAACCATTCGATCACGACCGGATCGGTCACGATCATCTCTCCTGCCACGAAGCCGATGAGCGCGGCGCCAACCGTGACGATCACCGGGAAGCGGTCCATCAGCTTCATCAGCATGGTCGCCCCGTATACCACCATCGGGATGCTGATCAGCAAGCCGAGCACGAGCAGCACGATGCTGCCCTTGGCCACCGCGGCGACCGCGATGACGTTGTCCAGGCTCATCACCAGGTCTGCGATCAGAATGGTCTTGATAGCGCCGATCAGATGGGAGCTCGAGACGACGTCGTCCCCCTCGCTGTCCTCCGGCACGAGCAGCTTCACCGCGATCCAGAAGAGGAGCGCCCCGCCGATGAGCTTGAGGTAGGGAAGCTTGAGCAGCTCCACCGCGACGATGGTCAGAACGATCCGCAGAACCACCGCGGCGGCCGCGCCCCAGAACACCGCCCGCTTCTGTTGATGCACGGGCAGGGACCGCGCAGCCAACGCGATCACGACCGCGTTGTCCCCGGACAGGATGACGTTCACCCAGATGATCGCCAGAAGCCCCAGCCAGAATTGCGAGGTGACCAGCTCTTGCATTCACTCGTCTCCCGGACCTGGAGTTACGCGATCAGAACAAGCCGACCACTTTTCCGTCGACCAGATCGATCTTGACCGCCGACGGCACCTTGGGCAGCCCCGGCATGGTCATGACGTCTCCGCAGATCATCACGATGAACTCGGCGCCCGCCGCCAGGCGCACCTCGCGGATGTTGATCACGTGGTTGTCCGGGGCGCCGCGCAGCTGCGGATCCGTCGAGAAGGAGTACTGGGTCTTGGCGACGCACACGGGATAATGCCCATACCCGTCTTCCTGGAGCTTCTTGATCTGGCCACGCACTTTGGCGTCCGCGGTGACTTCCGAGGCCCGGTAGATGCGCTGGGCGATCGCTGTGATCTTCTCCCACAAGGAATCGTTCTCGCCGTAGACGAAGTGAAAGCTGTTCTTCGTCTCGCACAGGCCGACGACGATCTTCGCGAGCTCGGCGGCGCCCTTGCCGCCGTCGCCCCAGTGCGTGGCGATCACCGCCGGGACACCGAGCTTGGCCATCCTCGCCTTGATGAAGTCGTGCTCGCGTGGCGTATCGAAGGTGAAGCGGTTGATGGACACCACGCAAGGAATGCCATAGTGCTTGCTCACGTTCTCGACGTGCCGCTCGAGGTTCACGATGCCCCGCTCGAGCGCGGCCATGTTCTCCTGATTGACCGCTTTCAGGTCTACGCCCCCGTGGTATTTCAGCGCACGCACCGTGCCGACGATAACGGCGGCGCTCGGTCGCAGCCCGGACTTGCGGCACTTGATGTCGATGAACTTCTCCGCCCCCAGGTCGGCACCGAAGCCCGCTTCCGTCACCACGTAGTCGACGAGCTTCATCGCCGCCCTGGTGGCGATCACCGAATTGCAGCCGTGCGCGATGTTGGCGAACGGGCCGCCGTGGATGAACGCGGGGTTGTTCTCGAGCGTCTGCACCAGGTTCGGCTGGATCGCGTCCTTGAGCAGCACCGTCATGGCGCCGTGGGCGCCGAGGTCCTTCGCCAGAACAGGCTTCAGGTCGCGGGTGTAGCCGACGACGATCTTGCCCAGGCGCTCCTTCAGGTCTTCGAGCGAGGTCGACAGGCAGAAGATCGCCATGACTTCGGAAGCGACGACGATGTCGAATCCGTCCTGGCGCGGGTAGCCGTTGCCGGGTCCGCCGAGGCTCACCGTGATGTCGCGCAGCGCGCGATCGTTCATGTCCACGACGCGCCGCCAGGCGATGCGGCGCACGTCGATCCCGAGCTCGTTGCCGTGATGGATGTGGTTGTCGAGCATCGCGGCAAGCAGGTTGTTCGCGAGCGCGATCGCGTTGAAGTCGCCCGTGAAGTGCAGGTTGATGTCTTCCATCGGGACGACCTGGGCGTAGCCGCCGCCGGCGGCCCCGCCCTTCATGCCGAATACGGGCCCGAGCGAAGGCTCGCGCAGGCAGATCATCGCCTTCTTGCCGATGTGGTTGAGCGCATCGCCCAGCCCCACCGTCGTCGTCGTCTTGCCCTCGCCGGCGGGCGTGGGGCTGATCGCCGTGACCAGCACGAGCTTGGAGTCGGGCTTCGCCTTCAGCCCGTCGAGGTACTTGAGCGAGACCTTCGCCTTGTAGTGCCCGTAGGGCTCCAGATGCTCCTCGGGAATTCCGAGCTTCGACAGCGCGACCTTCGAGATGCGTTCGAGTTTGGCTTTCTGCGCGATTTCTATGTCGGAGGGCATCTACGGCTCCTGTGGGCTTCCGGAACGATCGGTCGTGGCGGAGGAGCACTATACGGTGTGTGCATTTGGCCGGACATTGACGGAAATCAAGAGGGTTGCGGCGCAGGGCGCGGGGCTCGGGCCTCACTGCTGCGGCGCACCCTCGCGATCCCATTCGAGCGCCTTGAGATTCATTCGCGCCTTCCCGTAACCCGGCCGCAGGATAAGCGCTGATCGATACTCGCGCTCCGCGTCCGCGGTTCGTCCGGCGAGATGGTACGCGTAGCCGAGGTTGCCGTGCGCGCGGGCGTTCCAAGGCGCTTCGCGCACGCTCGATTCCCAGAGCGAGATCTCGCTGGCGTAGTCGAGCTGCCGCAGAACGCATGAGACAGCGCACAGTCCGAGCAGGATACCGGTCGCCGCGCGCGCCGCCGCCGGGGGCGGCCTGAGTCGGGAGGCTTGCGCGCCGAGCGCGAGGAACAGCCCCCATGCCGAGAGGTAGAGCTGGCGGTCGTTCGCGACGTCCAGGCGCGGAACGATCGAATTCGTCGGCGCGAGCTGAAGGAAGAACCAGAGTATTCCGAACGCGATCCACGGGCGCGAGCGCGCGCTGCCAACACCGAGCGCGAACAGCGCGGCGAGCAGCGCCGCCTGCGCGGCCAGCTCCGCGTCCCATCCGGCGAGCGGCGGGAGCGCCGGGTCGATGTTGTAGCCGCGCAGCGCGAGGAGGCGCGAGACGAGGTAGGCGATGCCGCCCACCTGGGTGAGCAGGTTCTCAGGGGCGCTTCGCCGCGTAAACCCGTAGCTCAGCAGCTCGGCGTAGCCCGGGTGCAGCAGCGCGATCGCGGTCGCCGCCGTCAGCACCGCCCAATGCGCTGCCTGCCGCCGCAGCACGTCCTTCCAGCTTCGCGGGCCTCCGCCGCACAGCTCGCACAGGATCAGCGCCGCCGGCAGGGTGACCGCGGTCTCGCGCGTCGCCAGCGCGAGCGCGAAGAGCAGCGCCGACACGGCCCAATGCCCGCGGCGTAGATACACGAGCACGGCGCCGAGATAGAAGGTCGCCATGAGGGATACCGAGCGCCCGCTGATGTAGGTCACCGCCTCGGTCTGCGCGGGGTGCAGCGCGAAGAGCAGGGCCGCGGCGAGCGCCACGCCGCGCGACCGGTCCGGATCCGCCTCCCCGAACCAGCGCACGCACAGCGTGAAGCCGACCAGGTAGAGCAGCGCCGCGTTGAGCGCGTGCGCCGCGATGTTGACAAGGTGAAAACCGAACTCTCCAGGAGCGAGCGTCCAGTTCAGCACGTAGCTCGCCTTGAGGAGCGGCCGCACCCCGAGGTTGCCGACCAGCGCCTGCCAGGAATGCACCGCCGGGGCGTTGACGATGACGTTGTAGTCGTCGAACTGGAACACGCCGGCGAACGACGGCAGGTAGGCGGCGAAAGCGACGATCGCCGGCACCCACGCCTCGCGCCGGACCGTCATTGCGGCCGGGCGTCGAAGGCGCGATCGAGCAGTCCCACGGCGTGCCACCACCGGTTGCGGGCGTTGAGCATCACCACCAGAACTCGCACGCCGTCGCGCTCGGCGAGCGCCACGAGGCAGGTCCCCGCCAGCTCGGTATACCCGGTCTTTACGCCGATGGCGCCCGGATACCGCCCGATGAGGGCATTCGTGTTGTCGAACTCGAAGATGTGCGTTCCGTCGGCGCTGCTGATCGCGGCCCGCGGCATTCCCGCCAGCCGGAGATAGCCCGGATGCCTGATGACTTCCTCGGCGAGCCGAGCGAGATCCTGGGCGGTGGAGAACTGCCGCTTCCGGTCGTGCCCGCAGGGATCGACGAAGTGTGTGTCCCGGAGCTCAAGCGCCGCGGCGCGGCGGTTCATCATCGCGACGAACCTCGGGACGGTCCGGCCCATGTCGTCCGCCAGCGCGCGGCAGGCGTCATTCGCAGAGCGGACCACCATGGCGGCGAACAGGTCGCGAATGCGCCATCTTTCTCCGGGCCTGAGACCGAGTCGCCGTCCCGTCTCGAGCGCCACGCCACCGTCCAATTCGATGACGCGGTCGAGATCGCCGCGCTCGAGCACTAGCAGCGCCGTCATCATCTTGGCGAGGCTCGCCGGGGGCAGCCTGTCCCTCGGCCTGCCTGCCCACAGCAGCACGCCGTCGCGCTTCACGAGGTAGGCATCCGCGACCTGCGGATAGCGGTCCTCTTCGGCTTGCGCGCAGCCCGCGGCGACGAGCGCGAGGAGCGCGAGCCGGCGCAGCACGGCCGGGCTATCTCCCGAACAGCCCTCTCAGCTTGTTGACGCCCTGGTCGACACCCTGCTGGACTGCGCTCTTAGCGGGGGTGGACTGCCCGCTGCTTGCCGGGCGCTGCGGCGTAGTGGATTCCAGGGCATAGCTCGAACACAGGGCCGCATATTTCCCGCCGTCCCTCGAGGTGTAGTCGCGGCCGGTGCAATATTTCTTCGCCAGCGGCTTGGCCTCGTTCGGGCAATAGCGGCCGACGAAATCGAGCGACTCGGCCTTCGCCGCGCCCGGGCACAGCGACGCCTTCACCTGGTCCGCGGACAGGCCGCACATCTCCGCCGCGTTCTTGTCGCCCCTGGCCTTGGCGAAGCCGTCCTGGGTCTGGTAGCGCTTGCAGAATTCGGCCGCCTTCGCGGTGCAGGCCGACCGCACCTCGGGCGAGGTCATGGCGGCGTTGCTCATGATGGTCTTGCAGGTATCGTCGCTCTTCTTGTAGCAGCGCCCGTACATGCCGAGCTTGCCCATGTCCATGGTGTCGACCGCCTTGCTGCATTCCGCGATCTGGGCGTCGAAGGCCTGCTTCCTGGCCTGCTCGCCCTGGGCCCGCGCGGCATCGGCCTGGGCCTTCATGGCGGCGATCTGCCCTTCGCGCTCGCTCCTCGCCTGCTCCCGCTCGCTCTTCGCTTGCTGCGCGTCGCAGGCGCCGATCTTCCTGCCGCTCATGTTCATGACCATGTCCCGGCCGCCGTCCTTCATGCGCATCGTGCCCTTGTATTCGGTGCGGCCCGGGTTGAACACGTATTCCATGACCGCCGACCGGTTGTTCTTGCAGCTCATCGTGATGGTGATCTTGTTCCCGGACTCCTTGTAGTCCGTCACGGTGCATCCCTGCGCGTTTTTGCCCTTCGTGACGTTCTTGCGCATGTCCTTCTCGTAGCATTGCTGCGAGGTGTTTCCGCCCATTCCGGGGGGCATCCCCGGCACGTTCATCTGCGTGGTGACCTCCCACAGGTCGTCGGTGCCGGCTGCAAACGAAAGAGACGCCGCGCAGGCGAGCGCGAGCGCGATTCCAATGGCTTTCATGCTTGTCCTCCCAGACACGACCCGGCGGACGCGGGCCTACGACGGGAGTCTACCGCAGTTCGGCCAGCGCCTTGCCGCCGCCGTAGCTCGCGTGCACCGGCTCGAGCCCGCCTCTCGTTACTCTGACAGCACAGTACTTGAACTCGGGGATCTTTCCGAAGGGATCGAGCACCGGGTTGGTGAGCATGTTCGCCGCCGCCTCGTAGTAGCAGAACGGGATGAACAGCGCACCCTGAGGCGTGCCCTCGTCGGCGCGGGCGTAGAGCGAGATCTTGCCGCGGCGCGACTCGACGGTGACGATGTCGCCGGGCTTCGCGCCGAAGCGGTCGAGGTCGAGCGGATGGAAGGAGGCGACCGGTTCGGGCTCGATGTGGTCGAGCACGCTGGCGCGGCGCGTCATCGCGCCGGTGTGCCAGTGCTCGAGCTGGCGGCCTGTGATGAGGACCATCGGATACTGCTCGTCCGGACGCTCCGCCGCCGGGATCAGGTCCGCGGGAACGAACTTGCCGCGGCCGGTGGTCGTCGGGAAATGCGTAGTGAACACGACCGGCTCACCCGGATCGCCTTCCTTCTCGCAAGGATAGGTGACCGAGGAGTCGCGCTCGAGGCGCTCCCAGGTGATTCCGGCGATCGAGTCCATGCACTGGCGCATCTCGTCGAACACCTCGCGCGGATGCGTGTAGTTCCACGGCAGGCCCATGCGCCTGGCAAGCTCGTTGAGGAGCCAGAAGTCCTCTTTCGCCTCGCCCGGCGGCTCGATCGCCTTACGGCCGAGCTGCACCATGCGATCGGTGTTGGTGACGGTTCCGACCTTCTCCGGCCACGCGGTCGCCGGCAGCACCACGTCGGCGAGATACGCCGTTTCCGTGAGGAAGATGTCCTGCACCACCATGTGATCGAGCGACGCGAGTGCCTCGCGCGCGTGGTCGACGTCGGGGTCGGACATCGCCGGGTTCTCGCCCATGATGTACATGCCGCGGATCTCGCGCTTCTTCGCGGCGTTCATGATCTCGACCACGGTGAGGCCGGGCTTGGGATCGAGCTCCGTGCCCCAGAGCTTCTCGAAGCGCGCCTTCGCCTCGGGCGTCGCCACGCGCTGGTAGTCCGGATAGAACATCGGGATCAGACCCGAGTCCGAGGCGCCCTGCACGTTGTTCTGTCCGCGAAGCGGATGCAGCCCCGAGCCCGGCTTGCCGATCTGGCCGGTCGAAAGAGCCAGCGCGATGAGGCACCTCGCGTTGTCGGTGCCGTGAACGTGCTGCGAGATGCCCATGCCCCACATGATCATCGAGCCCTTGGAGGTCGCATAGAGCCGCGCGACTTCGCGGATCGTCTGCGCGTCGATGCCGCAGATCGGCGCCATCGCCTCCGGGGTGAATTTCCTGACGTTCTCGGCGAGCGCCTCGTAGCCCGAGGTGCGGTCGCGGATGAAGGCCTCGTTCACGAGTCCTTCCTCGACGATCGTGTGCAACATCGCGTTCAGCAGCGCGACATCGGTGTCCGCCTTGAACTGCAGGTTATAGGTCGCATGGCGCGCGAGCTCGCCGCGGCGCGGGTCGGCGACGATGAGCTTCACGCCGGATTTGGCGGCGTTCTTCATCCAGGTCGCGGCGACCGGGTGGTTCACCGTCGGGTTGGCGCCGATCAGGAAGATCACTTCCGCCTTCATCACGTCGCGCACCTGGTTCGATACCGCGCCCGAGTTGATGCCCTCCATGAGCGCCGCGACCGAGGAGGCGTGGCACAGGCGCGTGCAGTGGTCGACGTTGTTCGAGCCGAAGCCCGTGCGCACGAGCTTCTGGAAGAGGTAGGCCTCCTCGTTCGTGCCCTTCGCCGAGCCGAAGCCGGCGAGCGCCTTCTTGCCCTGGGTATCGCGGATGTCTCGCAGCCCCTTCGCGGCGAAGTCGAGCGCCTCTTCCCAGCTCGCCTGGCGGAACACTTCCGCCCAGTTGTCGGGATCGACCCTGAAGTCCTTGTGCTTCTTCACGCCCGGCTTGCGGATGAGCGGCCGGGTGAGGCGGTGCTTGTGCTGCACGTAGTCGAAGCCGTAGCGCCCCTTCACGCACAGCCGGTTGCTGTTGGCGGGACCCTCGCGGCCCTGCACCCAGAGGATCTTGTTGCCTTTGACGTTGTAGGTGAGCAGGCAGCCCACGCCGCAGTAGGGGCAGACCGAATCCACGGTCTTGTCGGCGACGATCTTGCCGACCTCGCGCGCCGGCATCAGCGCGCCCGTCGGGCAGGCCTGGACGCACTCGCCGCAGGCGACGCAGGTCGAATTCCCCATCGGGTCGTCGAGGTCGAAGACGATCTTCGAGTGCTCGCCGCGGAAGGCGTAGCCGATGACGTCGTTGACCTGCTCCTCGCGGCAGGCTCTCAGGCAGCGCGTGCACTGTATGCACGCGTCCAGGTTCACCGCGATCGCCGCGTGCGAGCAATCCGCCTCCGGCTGGTGGCGCGATTCGAACCTGGGCTTGCCGACCTTCAGATCTTTCGCCCAGCGGTCGAGCTCGGAGTTCAGCGTGTACGATTTTTCGGGGATGTCGGACAGCAGCAGCTCGAGCACCATCTTCTGGCTCGCGACGGCGCGCGGGCTGTCGGTGGTGACCTCCATGCCGTCCTTGGGCGTGCGGCAGCACGAGGGCGCGAGCACCCGCTCGCCCTTGATCTCGACCACGCAGGCGCGGCAGTTGCCGTCGGGCCGCAGCCCTTCCTTGTAGCAGAGGTGCGGGATGTCGATTCCGTAATGCTGGGCGGTCTCGATGATGGTTTCGTCCGACCGGCCGACGACGCTCCTGCCGTTCAGCTTGAACTCGACGGGCATCGTCGCCGCCTGCGCGGTGCTTATGCGGTCCATGTGTCGCCTCCGGCCGTCATGCGACCTCGTTCGGGAAGTACTTCATTACGGAAAGCACGGGGTTGGGCGCCGCCTGCCCCAACCCGCATATGGATGCGTCCATCATCGCCGCGGAAAGTTCCTTGAGCAGGGGCTGATCCCACTTCTTCTCCGCGATGAGCCTGAGCGTCTTCGCTGTGCCCACGCGGCAGGGCGTGCACTGGCCGCACGATTCCTCGGAGAAGAACCGGGTCAGGTTGCGCGCGGCGGTCGTCGCTCGGTCCTTGTCGGAGAGGATCACCACCGCGGCCGAGCCGATGAAGCAGCCGTACTGGTTGAGCGTATCGAAGTCGAGCGGGATGTCCGCCATCGACGCCGGCAGTATCCCGCCGGAGGCGCCGCCGGGCAGGTAGCCGTAGAACGCGTGGCCGTTCTGCATCCCGCCGCAGTACTCGGCGATGAGCTCCTTCACGGTGATGCCGGCTGGCGCGAGGTGGACGCCGGGCTTCTTCACGCGGCCGCTCACCGAGAACGAGCGCATGCCCTTGCGGCCGTTCCTGCCCTGCGAGGAGAACCACTCCGCGCCGCGCTCCAGGATCTCGCGCACCCAGTGCAGCGTCTCCATGTTGTGCTCGAGCGTCGGCCGGTCGAAGAGTCCCACCTGCGCGACATAGGGCGGGCGCAGGCGCGGCATGCCGCGCTTGCCCTCGATCGATTCGATCATCGCCGATTCCTCGCCGCAGATGTAGGCGCCTGCGCCGCGGCGCAGGTGGATCGGCGGCATCGTGCACGGCGGGTCGGCCTTGAGCGCCGCAAGCTCCCTCTCCAGGATCGCGCGGCAGCCGTGGTATTCGTCGCGCAGGTACACGTAGATCTCGTCGATACCGACCGCCCACGCGGCGATGAGCGCGCCCTCGATGAAACGGTGCGGATCGCGCTCGAGGTACCAGCGGTCCTTGAAGGTGCCCGGCTCGCCTTCGTCGATGTTGATCGCCATCAGGCGCGGCGCCGGCTCGGCGGCGACCGCCTTCCACTTGCGCCCGGCCGGGAAGCCGGCGCCGCCAAGACCGCGAAGGCCGGAGTTCTCCATCGTTGCGATCACGTCCTCGCGCTTCCTCGCTCCGTCGAGGCAGGCCTTGGCGAGCGTGTAGCCGCCCTTCGCGCGGTAGGCCGAGTAGTCGATATAGGCCTGCGTCGGATGCTTCACGGCCTTGCCCTTCACCAGCGCGGCGATCTTCTCGGCGTTCGCGTGCGGGACCGGGTTCTGCCCCACGACTGCGGCCGGCGCGGCCTCGCAGCGCCCGATGCACGGCGCGTGCAGCACGCGCACGTCCTTGCCGAGGATGCCGGGAAGCTTGGCGAGCAGCGCGTTCGCCCCCGCCATCTCGCAGGAGATCGAGTCGCATACGCGCACGGTGATCGCCGGCGGCGCAGCCTCGCCTTCCTTCACCACGTCGAAGTGGTGGTAGAACGTCGCGACCTCGTAGACCTCGGTCATCGCGAGCTTCATCTCGTCGGCGAGCGCGACCAGATGGCGCGCCGACAGGTGCCCGTAGCGGTCCTGGATGCGGTGCAGGTATTCGATCAGCAGGTCGCGCCGGCGCGGATCATCCTTGAGCAGCGCGCGGACCTCGTCCCGCGCCTTGGGATCGACCTGGCGGCCCTTGGGGGTGGCGCGCACGCGGGAGCGCTTTCCCTGCGGCGGAGCCGTTGCGGATGCCCGGTCGTTCATGCGCCCATTCTACGTCCGAGCGCGCGCGCAAAAGCTTGACTCGAATCAAGTTCATGGGCATCAGCCCACGAGAAGGATCAGGATTTCGGCTTGTTCCGCGCCGCAGAAGCGTATGTCGCGAGCGTGAGGAACTCTGACGCGACCGCGTCGGCGAACTCGCCGGCGTAGCCCGCCTCCCGCAGCGACCATTTGAAGCGGTTGCCCAGGTGCGCCTTCTTGTACAGGTTCAGCGGCCGGGTCCGGGCGAAGTTCTCGACGCGGTTGAACGCCTCGTTGTGCACGCCCTTCAGGCGCTTCGCCGCCTTCTCGACGGGAAGGTCGACCTGTCCGGGAGGAAATCGCTTGACCAGATCCGCGACGATCGAGTCCACCAGCGCGTCGACTTCCTTGCAATTGAACCAGTCACCGAACATCGGAACCTCCGCTAGGGACCGCCCTCGCACCACGCTCGCCACATCGCCCGGTAGGCGCCCTCGAGATCGCGCACGAAGCCCGCCTCGTCCATGATAGGCGAACCCCGCATCTTCTGGCGCAGCGACCGGCGCAGGCCGGCGAGGCGGTCCCGGTCGCGCGCGAATTCGACCGCCAGCCTCACGTAGTCCTCGGCGGTTGGCGCGATCCATTCCTGCAGCCCGACCGTCGAAAGAACGCTGGCCGCGCTCCGCGAGACCGAGCGCGAGCCCGCGAGCGTCAGCACGGGCACTCCCATCCACAGGGCGTCGCAGGTGGTCGTGCCTCCGCTGTAGGGAGTGGTGTCGAGCGCGATGTCCACGCCGCCGATCGAGCGCAGGTACTGGTCGAGACCCGCGTGCGGCAGCGCCGTGATCCTCCCGGCCGGCGCTCCCAGGTCGGCGAGCAGCTGCTCGCCGGCGGCTCCCGGCGGGACGCCGGCCAGCACCAGGCGCGAGTCCGGAACGCGCCCGAGGATGGCGGCCCACAGCCTGCGTATCCCCGGCGAGATCTTAGAGACGTGGTTGAACGACCCGAAGGTGACGAACCCCTTCTTCGCCGCGGGCGGATCCGCTAGCGGACTGTCCGCGATGAACGGCCGGTAGCACCACTGGCTGTGGGGAAGACGGACGAGCTTCTCCGTGTGCACCGCATCGGCCGGGCCCTCGGGGTCGCAGTGGCGGTCGCTGACGCGGTACTGGATCCGGGTGAGGCCCGTGGTATTGAGGTATCCCAGCCAGCTCGCCTGGACAGGGGACGGCTGCTGCGCGAACACGCCCAGGCGATACACGCCGGAATGGCCGGAAAGATCGACCAGGATGTCGATACCGTCGGCGTGAATCGCGTCGGCGACCTCGTCGTCCGGGAGGGACGCGACATCGCGAAAGACGTCGGCGCGGTCCACCAGGGCCTGCGTGACCTCGTCTTTCGTCGTTCCGGTCGCGTAGCAGCGCGCCTCGAACGCCTCCCGGTCGTGCCTTTCGAGCACCGGGATCAGGAAAAGCGACACCGGGTGCCGCCACAGATCGCCCGACAGGTAGCCGACCCGCAGGCGCCGCTCCGGGTCGCGCGCATTGCGGAACGGCCGGAAGCGCGGCGGATGGGCGCGCTCCAGGCGCTCTCCAAACGCCTTGTGCCGCTGGAACAGCGCGTCGGCGGAAATCTTCTCCGAGAAATTGAGCGTGAACAGCTCGGCGGACTCGAGCTCGGGTTTCTCCGGGGCGAGCCTTCGGGCCGAGCCGAAGCAGTCGAGCGCTTCGTCGATGCGCGCTTGCCCGCGCAGCACGCCCCCGAGAACCTCGTAGGCCGGCAGGCACCGGGGATCGAGCCCGATCGCGCGGCGCAGCGCCGCTTCCGCTTGTGCGGGCTGGCGCAGCTTCGCCAGCACCGCCCCGTAGCTGTAGAGCGCGCCCACGTAGTCCGGCCGCGCCTCCAGCGCGGTCTCGAGCGCCGCCGCCGCGGAAACGAGATCCCCGCGCGCGTCGAGCACGTTCGACAGGGCGACCTGGGCCTCCGGAAACCCGGGCTTCGCCCGCAGCGCGCGCCGCAGCCGCTCCTCGGCGCGGCCGAGGTCGCCGCGCCTGAACAGCAGACCGCCGAAGTTGTAGTTGGCGAAGGGATTGTCGGGCTCGACCGCGAGCGCCGCCTCGAACGCCTCGGCCGCGCCGGCCGCGTCGCCCGCGGCGTCCAGGCCTATGCCGAGGTTGAGGTGAGCCTTGGCGTAGCGCGGCGCGGCGGCGACGGCCTTGCGGTAGAGGTCGCAGGCCTCGGCCAGCCTCCCCGCATCCTCCGCCCGGTTGCCTTCGGCGATCAGCACGTCGGCAAGGTCGCTCGGGCTGGCCACGTCCCGCGCGCGCTACTTCAGGACGGACTTGAGCAGCTTCCCCATCTCCGCGGGATTCTTCGTGGTCCTGATCCCGCACTCCTCCATCACCGCGAGCTTCTCCTGCGCGGTGCCCTTGCCCCCAGAGATGATGGCGCCCGCGTGCCCCATGCGCTTGCCCGGAGGCGCGGTGACGCCGGCGATGAACCCGACGACCGGCTTCTTCATGTTCGCCTTCACCCAGCGCGCGGCGTTTTCCTCGTCCGAGCCGCCGATCTCGCCGACCATGATGACAGCGTCCGTTTCCGGATCGTCGTTGAAGAGCTTCAGCACATCGACGTGCTTCATGCCGTTCACCGGGTCGCCGCCGATGCCGACGCACGAGGACTGTCCCAGGCCCAGCTCCATCAGCTGGCCGACCGCCTCGTACGTGAGCGTGCCCGAGCGCGACACCACGCCGATGCGGCCCTTCTTGTGGATGTGGCCGGGCATGATGCCGATCTTGATCTCGTCCGGCGTGATGATCCCCGGGCAGTTCGGGCCGATGAGCCGGGTGCGCCGGCCCTGCATCTTGTATTTCGTGCGGATCATGTCGCGCACCGGTATGCCCTCGGTGATGCAGATCACGAGGTCGAGGTCGGCCTCGACCGCCTCGTCGATCGCCGCAGCGGCGAAGGGCGGCGGCACGTAGATCACCGAGACGTTCGCGCCGGTGTGCTGCTTCGCCTCCTTCACGGTGCCGAAGATGGGAATGCCCTCGTAGGACTCGCCCGGCTTCTTCGGATTGACGCCCGCGACGTAGCACGCTCGGCCATTCGCGTATTCCTTGCCCATCTTGGTATGGAACATCCCGGTCTTCCCGGTGATGCCTTGCGTCATCACCCGGGTGTTCTTGCCGATGAGGATGGACATCAGCGCTTCCCTTTCTTCCTCTTTGCCTTCTTCGCCGGTTTCCCCTTCGGCGTCCTGCTCTTCGCCTTCTTCTTCGGCGTCGGCTTCGACTTGGCCTTCGGTCTTCCTCCCGCCGCCGCGACGACCTTCTTCCCGGCGTCGGCCATGTTGCTCGCCGAGATGATCGGCAGGCCGGATTCCGCGAGGATCTTCTTGCCGAGGTCGACGTTGGTGCCTTCGAGGCGCACGACCAGCGGCACGCGCAGGCTCACCTGTTTCGCCGCCGCGACCACGCCCGCGGCGATCACGTCGCACTTCATGATGCCGCCGAAGATGTTCACGAGGATCGCCTTCAGGTGCGGGATGCGCAGCATGATCTTGAAGGCCTCGGTGACCTTCTCGGTGGTCGCGCCGCCGCCGACGTCGAGGAAGTTCGCGGGCGACCCGCCGTACAGCTTGATGATGTCCATGGTCGCCATGGCGAGGCCCGCGCCGTTCACGAGGCAGCCGATGTCGCCGTCGAGCTGGATGTAGTTGAGGTCGTACTTCGAGGCCTCGACTTCCTGCGGGTCCTCCTCGTCGAGGTCGCGCAGCTGCCGCCATTCCGGGTGGCGGAAAGCCGCGTTGTCGTCGAAGTTGATCTTCGCGTCGAGCGCGACCACCCTGCCGTCGCCGGTGAGGATCAGCGGGTTGATCTCGGCGAGGCTGCAGTCGGTCTCGTCGAATGCGCGGTACAGGCCCTTGAGGATCGCGCGCGCCTGCGGCACGCTCGCGTCCGGCACGCCGATCTTCCTCGCGAGGCCGTCGGCCTCCGAGTCCTTCAGCCCCGTGCCCGGGTCGACGAACACAGTATGGATCTTCTCGGGCGCGTGCGCGGCGACTTCCTCGATGTCCATGCCGCCTTCGCTGGAAGCCATCAGCGCGACCCGCTGCGTGCTGCGGTCGACCACCATGCCGACGTAGAGCTCCTTCCTGATGTCTGCGCCCTCCTCCACGAGGAGCCTGCGAACCTTCTGCCCTTCGGGCCCGGTCTGATGCGTCTTCAGCATCATCCCGAGGATCCTGCCGGCCCATTCGCGCACTTCTCCCTCGGTTCTCACGACCTTCACGCCGCCGCCCTTGCCGCGGCCGCCGGCGTGGATCTGCGCCTTGACCACCCACACCTTGCCGCCCAGCTCGCGCGCGACTCTCACCGCCTCGTCGACCGAGAAGCAGGGGACGCCGCGGGGCGTGGCGACGCCGTACTTCCGCAGTATTTCCTTGGCCTGGTATTCGTGGATTTTCATCGCCTGCGTCCCGGAGTGTAGCCGCAATCATCGCCGCGAGCAGTGCGGGCGCTCATTGACCCGCGTCAAGCGCCTGCCATCGCGCCCTAGGCGAGCTTCATCACGATCATGCCGAGAACATTGGCGGCAAAGTCGGCCCGGTCCGACATGTTCGAGATGTGCCGGTAGACCTCGCGGCGGTAGAACAGCCCGGGAAGCCGCTCCGCCTCGGTGGCGCGAGCAAACAGGTCCTTGATCGCCGTGCGGTAGAGACGCTCGACCTCACGTTCCATCTGGTGGACATCGCGGGCGTGATCGCCGGCGACCCGGGGGTTCCCAGCTAGGCGCTGAATCGCCAGCTCCAGCTGCTGCGTTTCCTGGCGGACGAACTCGACCATCCTGCGAATGTGGTCGTCGGAGTCCACCTTGAGGATATGCATCTCTTCCATGGTCGTGAGCGCGTACGTCACCATGTCCTCGTAGCAGTGCGACAGGTTGAAGATATCCTCGCGGTCGATGGGGGTGATGAACGTCTTGTGCAGCTCGTCGATGAGGACGCTGCGCAGCTCGCTCGCGCCGTCGGCGAGCCTGCGCAGCTCGTCGACGGTTCCGGTATCGACCCGTGCCAGCGTTCCCTCAAGGTAGCGTACCCCCTCTATTGACTTCGCGGCCTGCGCAACCAGCATCGTGATGAACTTGTTGCCTTCCTTCACGCGTCCGTCGAACCATCCCATCGTCAGCCTCCGTGCTTCACCATCACCTCGACAAGGTAATGCAGCGGTATCGCCAGCAGCATCGCGGCCGGCAGGGTCAGCACCCAGGCGATGGCGATCTGCGCCAAGGCCGACCAGCGTACCTGCGACTTGCGCTCGGCCGCCCCCGCACCGACGATCGCGAGGCTGGTTACCTGCGTAGTGCTGACGGGGCCTCCGGCGAACGACATCCCCAGGATCACCGCCGCCGAGGACGTCTGCGCGGCGAAGCTGTGGATCGGACGGATCCGGTAGAGGCGCACTCCCAGCGTGCGGATGATGCGCCGTCCTCCGACAGCCGTCCCGAGCGCAATCGCCGACGCGCTCAATGCGATAGCCCACCAGGGCACGGCAAATGCCGGCGTCACTCCCAGCGTCACCAGTCCCAGCGAGATCATGCCGGCCGTCTTCTGCGCGTTGTTGGCGCCCTGGCTCATGGCGAGGGCCGCCGCGGCGAGCACCTGCGCCCTGGAGAGGGCGACGTTGGCCTTGGGAGTCGCCTCGCGCAAGAGCCACCACAGGACGTGCATCACCGCGAGGGCGGCGACGAAGCCGAGCAGAGGCGACAAGAGCAAGGCGAGCGCGACCTTCCACAGTCCCTGCGCCTGGACCGCGGCGAGCCCGGAGCCGGCGGCGGCCGCGCCGACCACGCCGCCGATCAGCGCGTGCGACGAGCTCACCGGAACGCCGATGTACCAGGTCACCGCGTTGCACAGTCCCGCGGCAAGTAGCGCTGCGATCACGACTGCAATGGTGATCGACTGCGGGCGCACCAAGCCAGCGCCGACTGTCTCGGCGACCGCGATACCCAAGAGGAACGGGCCCGCGAGGCTCGCGGCAGCAGCCAGGGCGAGCGCGCCCCGCGCGCTCATCGCGCGCGAGGCGATGATGGTCGCGACCGCGTCCGCGCTGTCGTGCACGCCGTTGAGGAAATCGAAAGCGAACGCAACCGCGAGCAGCACCAGGAGGAGCTCCGGTGTGGACATCTTCGGTACGGCTCCACCGAGACCGCTGCCCTGGAGGGGCGAAGCGCCGAATGTTAGCACGACGGAGCGCCCGGCAGAGCGCAGCAGAGTCGCGCGAAACCGGGCATCATTTCGCCGGAGCAGGACGAATGTTCCGACGCATCCTCGTGCCGGTTGACGGAAGCGGGCCTTCCACCGCGGGCCTGCGCGTTGCGCTGTCGCTCGCTCGCGAGCGCAAGGCGCGCCTGCGGCTAGTGCACCTCTCGCGGGAGCTCGCGCCAACGCGCAATGGAGACGTCCCCGCCTCGCAACTGTACGCCCGAGTGAAGGAGCGCGGCGAGGAGCTTCTGCGGCGGTACGAGCGCCTGTGCCTGCGGCGAGGAGTCACTCCCCAGACTGCGCTCTACGTCGCGATTGCCGGTCGGGCCGCCAAGGTGATCGTCAAGGAGGCGAAGCGGTGGCGCGCCGACCTCATCGTCATGGGCACGCACGGACGTCACGGGATCACGCGGCTCGCCCTCGGGAGCGACGCCGAGCAGGTGGTACGCCGCTCGCCGGTGCCGGTGCTGCTCACCCGCGCCAAGCGGCGCTGAGTCGGCCACAGGGCATCTCAGTCGCGGCCGAGCAGATGCTCGGCGAGCTCTACGAAACCGGCGCCAGCCGCCTCGCGCGTCACATACTTCGGCGCGGCGGCGAGTCGACTCTCGAAGCGGCGGACATTGGCGACGCCTACCGAATTCTGGAAGAAGCCGAACATCGGCGCGTCGTTCTCGGAGTCGCCCACGAACACGCATTCCCGGTTCGAGGCATCGAGGTCCAGGGCGAAGCGCTCGGCGAATGCGAGCCGGCTGGTCGCGAGCTTGTCGTAGCTACCGAACCAGCCGTTGACGTGGATCGAGCTGATCTTCGCCTTGAGCCCGCGCTCCTCCATCAGCGCCGCGATGCGCTCCGCCGCCCCGAGCGGCAGCGCGGGGACGTCCTCGCAGTAGTCGATCGCGAGATCGGTCTCGCGGTACGCCTGATCGGCCGCAAGCGCGCTGCCTGGGATATCTCTGAGGATCCGCATGGCGATCTCGTCGAGGCGGGCGCGCTTCTGCGCACGCGCCGCCCCGTCTTCGAGAAAGCGCTTGTGAAGCCTGCCGTCGGAGTAGAAGAAGTAGAACGCGCCGTTCTCGCCCACCACGGCGTCGACCGGCCACATGCGCGCGATATGGTCGCACCAGCCCGCGGGGCGTCCGGTGACGGGCACGACTATCCTGCCGTGCGAGTGCAGCCGCTCGAGCGCGGCGTAGGCATCCGCGGTGAGCCTGCCCCGGGTGGTCAGCGTCTCGTCGATGTCCACGAGCACGGCCTTCACGCCGCGAGAGTCGAGCTCTGCGAGCGGCCTCATTCAGCCGAAGAGTCCGCCGACGCGCGCGCCAGCGACGCGGTTGACTATAAACAGGCTCAGCGCGCACACCGCGATCAGGATCACACCCAGCGCGGCGGCCTGGCTCTGCGAGCCGGCGATGTAGAAGCTGAAGATGCCGTAGGGAATCATCTCGCGCCCGCCCAGGGTGAGGAATATCGTCGCGGAAGCCTCCTGGATCGAGGTGATGAAGGAGAACAGGCCGCCGACGAAGATGCCCTTCCATACGAGGGGCACGGTGATGTCGCGGAAGGTGCGTAGCTTGGTTGCGCCGACGTTCTCCGCCGCTTCCTCCATGGATCTGTGCACCAGGAGCAGCGACGAGTAGCTTCCGCGCACGGTGTAGGGCAGGCGGCGAACGGCGAGGACCAGCGGAAGTATCAGCCACATGCCGGTAAGCGGGACGTCGAGGACCGGCAGAGGGAAATTGAAGGCGCGCACGTAGGCGATGCCGACCGCGGTTCCCGGAATGGCGAGCATCAGCGTGGTGAGCGCGTCCATCGCGCCGCGCCCGGGGGCGTTCGTTCGCCCCATGATCCACGCCATCGGCACGCCGATCGCCAGGCACAGGAACACGGCGACGCCGCAGAAGAGGAGCGAGTTCACGATGAACTTCGGCGTCTCCACGCTCACCTGGTCGAAGAACTCCAGCGTGTAGTGAAGCGGGAACGGGGTGAGCGACCAGCCGCGGCCCACCGCCGCAAGCAGCACGCCCGCCTGCGGCACGAGCGATACGAACATGAGCGTCGACAGGAAGCCCACAGCGGCCCAGCGGGCCACGGGCCCCAGGCGCCGGCGCTCGACCCTGGAATAGGCTAGCGAGCTGTAGTCCTTGATCGCGACGTACTGGCGCGCCGCAAGAACGAAGACTATCGCGAGGAGGACGAGCAGCGCCGAGATGACGATTCCCATGCGGAAGATGCGCCGGTCGACGAACTGCACGATGTTCAGGTAGGCCTGCGGGGCGAGCAGGTCCTGCACCCCCAGGACCAGCGGTGTGATGAAATCGGCGAAGGTCCAGATGAAGACGAGCAGCGCCCCCGACACGTAGCCCGGAGTGGTCAGCGGCAGCGTCACGTCCCAGAACCTGCGCCACCCTCTGGCGCCCATGCCCTGCGCCGCCTCCTCGAGCGAAGGATCGACCTTGGCGAGCGAATCGAGAATGCTGAGCGTCATCATCGGGAAGAGGTGCACGGTCTCGACGAGCAGCACGCCGTGAACTCCGTACATGAAATTCACCGGGTGCGCGAGGCCCAGCCATTCCTCGAGAAGCACGTTCACCGTTCCCGCGCGGCCGAGGATGAAGACGAAGCCGAGCACGCCCACCAGCGGCGGGAGGATCATCGGCAGCATGGTGAGGTAGGAGAAGAGGTTCCTGTACGGAAACTCGTAGCGCAGGATCAGGAAGGCCACCGCGATCCCCACGACCGAGGTCGTGATCACCGCGGCGGCCCCGAGCGCGAGCGATTTCCACAGCGACCGCAGATAGAACGAATCGGTGAAGAACTCGTGGAAGTTCGCGAGCGTCGCCCGCCCCGCCTCGTCGGTGAAGGCGTCGTAGAAGATCCGGGTGAGCGGGTAGAAGACGAAAACGATCAGGAACATCCAGATCAGGGTAAATCCGAGAGCCGCGAGCGGAGAGCGGGGCAGCTTCATTCCGCCGGAATCGCCAGCGTGCTCGCGACCGAAAAGCCCAGCTCCACCGCGCTGCCCATCGCGCGCTGCTCGTGCTGCCAGGGATCGCGGTCGTCGACCTTGAAAGTGATCCCCTGTCCGAGGTCGACGTCGTAGCGCAGCGTGTTCCCCAGGTACGCGGCGAAGGCGATGTTCCCCCGCGCGATGTTGGGCTCGGCGCCTGCGCCGCCGACGGCGATGTTCTCCGGGCGCACGCAGATCACGCATCTGTTGCCCGCGTGAAGCTCGGCATTCGGCATGGCGCGAATCGGCCCCAGCGCCGTATCGACGACCAGAAATCCTGTCTCGGCCGAGCGCACCGTTCCGTCGAGCAGATTGTTGATGCCGATGAAGTCCGCGACGAAACGGTTTCTCGGCCGCTCGTAGAGATCCTTCGGCGCGCCGATCTGGAACACCCGCCCCTGGTTGAACACCACGATGCGATCCGAGAGCGTGAGGGCCTCCTCCTGGTCGTGCGTCACGTAGACCGTGGTGATGCCGAGCTCTTTCTGGAGCTTCCTGATCTCCGCACGCACCTGCACGCGGATCTTGGCGTCGAGGTTGGACAGCGGCTCGTCGAGCAGCAGGATCTTGGGGTTGAGCACGAGCGCCCGGGCGAGCGCCACGCGTTGCTGCTGGCCGCCGGAGAGCTGGCCGGGGTAGCGCTCGCCCAGCCCGGCGAGCCGCACCTTGTCGAGAACGCCCTCTACCCGCCTCTGGATATCGGCGCGCCCGACCTCGCGCAGCTTCAGGCCGTAAGCGACGTTGCTGTGCACCGTCATGTGCGGCCAAAGCGCATAGTTCTGGAACACCATGCCGATGCCGCGCTCGTGCGGCGGCATCTCGTTCACGCGAACGCCGTCGAAGCGTATCTCGCCCTCGTCCGGGGTGTAGAAGCCCGCGATCAGCCGCAGTAGCGTCGTTTTCCCGCAGCCCGAGGGACCGAGGAGGGTGAACAGCTCCCCCTCCCCGATCGAGAAGCTCGAGCGCCCGACGACCTCGTTTTTTCCGAACCGCTTGGTGATCTCGTGGACGCTGATCCGCACAGCTTCAGTATTTCTTCTTCAGCTCCTCGGCAACCGACTCGATATCCTTGCGGTACTGGGCGTTGACCTCCTCGTAGCGCTTCTGCGCGATCGAGTCGTCATAGATATTGTTTACTTCGACGTCGAAGTAGGAGCGCAGGCCCCCGGTGAACTCGACCGCCATCTCCGCAGGCGAGCCCGGCGCGCCCTGAACGCGGTACTTGGGCGTGATCGGGAACACGCCCCGTTCCATCGCGACTTTCTGCCCGCGCTCGGCGAGCATGAACTCGATGAAGGCGCGCGCCGCCTTGGGGTGTGGCGCACCTGCGATTACCGCGATCGGTTCGGGCGTGATCCACGCGGTCTTCGGCGCGACGAACTTGATGTCGAAGCCCGAAAGACGGTCCTCGAAGGCCATGTAGCTCGGCACGGCGAAGCCCGCCGCGAACTCGCCCTTGGCGACGACCGAGGGCACGTCACGGCTGCGCGCTGTGAAGATGCCCGTGTTGCCGCCCAGGTGCTTCAGGAACTCCCAGCCCTTGGCGTCGCCGTCGCGCTGCAGGATGACCTCGTAGGTCGCGTGGCTGCTGGAGGAGCGCGTCGGCGCGCACTGGGCGACGTTGCCCTTGAGCTTGGGATCGAGCAGGTCGTCCCAGTCCTTGGGCGGCTGAACGCCCAGGCGCGCGAGCAGCCGCGGATGGTAGACCAGGCCGTAGGGCTCGAGCACCGTTCCGATCCAGAAGCCCCGCGGGTCCTTGAGCGGTATGGGCTTGGGCTTGCCGATGCTCGCGGGGACCGCGTCGACGACCGCCTTGGACAGATCGAGCTTGGCGAGGAGATTCTGGTCTGCGAGCTTGTCGAAGAGCGCGCTCTCGCCGCCCCAGAAGATGTCGGCCTGGGGCCGGCCTTTCCATTCGACGATCTGGCCGTAGGCGACCGGCGTGCCGGCCGCGAGCGCGCTCGTCTTGACCGTGACGTTCCAGCGCTCCTTGGCGTACTTGGCGAACTCGGCGAGCGAAGGGTCGGTAAGGGTCTTCGCGACCGGGGTGATGAGAACGAGCTCGCTCTCGATGGGCTGGGCCGCGGCCTGCGCGGCGAGCGCAAGCGCCGCGGTCAAGGCCACGGCCAACTGCTTCAATGCGCGGATCATGGCTTCTCCTCCTGGGACGATTATAGGGTCAGCTTGCGCTCATCATCGTGCCGGACCCTGAGCCGCCCTTCTTGATGCAGATCAAGCCGCCCCGCCCAGCTCGTCTCCGGTAGGGCGCGCGAGCAGCCGGCCGATCGCCTCCTCGACGGCGCAGCCGCGGTTGAGCACGTCGTCGACGGCACCGCTGATCGCCATGCGCACGCCCTGCCGTCTCGCGAGCTCGGCCACGGACTCGGCCGAGTGCACGCCTTCCTGGACCGTGACCCGCTCGCGCAGGATGTCATCGAGCTTCCTACCCTCTCCGAGCGCGATGCCGAGCGACGTGTTTCGCGACGCCGCGCTGTTGCAGGACAGGGCAAGATCCCCCGCCCCGGAGAGGCCGAGGAAGGTCTCGAGGCGCGCGCCGAGCGCGATGCCGAGCCGCGCCATCTCCGCGAGCCCGCGCGCGAACAGCGTGGCGCGCGCCGATTCGCCGAGCTTCCTTCCGGTTGCGATGCCGCAGGCGATGGCGAGGACGTTCTTCATCACTCCCCCCAGGTGCACCCCGACCACGTCGTGCGACAGGTAGACGCGAAAGCGCGGCGTTCCGATCGCCCGGGCGAGCCGCACGGCGAGCGCCCCATCCCGGCACGCAAGAGTCACTCCCGCGGGCAGGTCGGCGGCGATGTCGTGGGCGAACGAGGGCCCGGAAAGCACCGCGACGCGCGCGCCGGGAACAGTCTCGGCGATGACCTGCGACATGAACGCGCAGCTGCCGCGCTCGATGCCCTTGGAGCAGGACACGAGCGGCAGTCCTTCCCTTACGAACGGCGCAAGCTGCCCCGCGACGCTACGCATGTGCTGAGCCGGCGGCGCGAGGACGAGGAATTCGGTTCCGGCCGTCGCTGCGCCCAGGTCGACGGTCGCGGCGATTCCCGCCGGGAGCGGTATTCCCCGCAGGAACACCGGATTCAGGGATTCGCGGTTGATCGCGGCGACGACCTCGGGCTCGCGCGCCCAGATCGAGATCTCGTGCCCGGCGCGCCGCAGCACGCATGCCATCGCCGTGCCGAAGGCGCCTCCGCCGATCACCCCGATTCTCGCCACCGGCTCCCCCGACACGAAGCCCTGCTAGAATTTTTCATGCGCTACGTGCTCGCCCTCGATCAGGGTACCACCAGCTCGCGCGCCATCGTGTTCGACGAGAAGGGCGCTCCGGTCGCGGCGGCGCAGCGCGAGTTTCGCCAGTTCTTTCCCCAGCCCGGCTGGGTCGAGCACGACGCCGAGGAAATCTTCCGCTCGCAGCTCGCCTGTGCCCGGGCTGCGCTCAGGAAAGCGCGCCTTTCTTCCTCGCGTATCTCGGCGATCGGCATCACCAACCAGAGGGAGACCACGGTCGTCTGGGACAAGCGCACCGGCAAGCCCGCGCACCGCGCCATCGTCTGGCAGGACCGGCGGACCGCCGACCGCTGCGAGATCCTCGTCAAGGAAGGCCTCGCGGACGAGATCCGGGCGAAGACGGGCCTGGTGATCGACCCCTATTTCTCGGCGACCAAGGTCGAATGGCTGCTGGCGAACGTGCCGGGGCTGAGGGCGCGCGCGGAAAAGGGCGACCTCCTCTTCGGGACGATCGACTGCTGGCTGGCGTGGAAGCTCAGCGGCGGGAGGCTCCACGTTACCGACCCCTCGAACGCGTCGCGCACCCAGCTCTACGACATTCACAAGGGCGATTGGGACGGGGACCTGCTGGACATCTTCGGCGTTCCGCGCGCGATGCTGCCCGAGGTGCTGCCCTCTTCGCACATCTACGGCGCCACGGCAAGGCCCATGCTCGGGGCGGAAATCCCGCTTGCGGGAATCGCGGGCGACCAGCAGGCGGCTCTCTTCGGCCAGGGATGCCACGAGGCGGGGATGGCGAAGAATACCTACGGCACCGGATGCTTTCTGCTCCTCAACACCGGTAGCCGGCCGATCGAGTCCAGGAGCGGTCTCGTAGCCACCTGCGCCGCGGAAGCCGGACCGAAGCAATTCGCGCTCGAGGGCAGTGTCTTCATCGGGGGCGCGGTGGTGCAGTGGCTGAGGGACGGCCTGAGGATCATCAGGAAGTCGGTGGAGGTCGAAAGGCTCGCGAGGAGCGTGCGCGACTCGGGCGGCATCGTGTTCGTTCCGGGATTCGCGGGGCTGGGCGCCCCCCACTGGGATCCGTACGCGCGGGGCACGATCATCGGGCTCACGCGCGGCTCGACCGCCGGCCACATCGCCCGCGCCGCGCTCGAGTCGATCGCGTTCCAATCGGCCGAGCTCCTGCGCGCCATGGAGCAGGACTCGGGACAGGCTTCGACCGAACTGCGCGTCGACGGCGGCGCGGCGGCGAATAACCTGCTCATGCAGTTCCAGGCGGACCTGCTCGGGGTGCCGGTGGTGCGCCCGAAGGTGCTCGAGACCACCGCGCTCGGCGCGGCCTACCTCGCGGGCCTTGCGACCGGCGTGTGGACCAGCCGCGAGCAGATCGCCAGGCAATGGAAGATCGCCAGGCGCTTCGACCCGAGGATGCAGCGCCCGGAAGCCGAGCGCCGGATGGGAGAGTGGAAGCGGGCGCTGGACCGGGCGAAAAGCTGGGCGAAAAGCTGAGTCCCATGTGGGGAAACCCTACTATTCTTGTCAGGTACGGGTCCGGGTGCTCCTGAACGACGCCCGCCGCCGACTAGTTCCGGAATTCCCGATATTGCCCAAACAAACCAAGGGGCTTCCGTCGGACCTTGGGGTAAACTAAACTCCGCAGCGCCGATTGGCTGCCCGCCTGTCCGGGCACATCGGCTCGCTTCAAATGAACGCACACCCGCACTGTACGGGACTAGGGGAGACGTAATGCGGCTTGGTCTGGGCGCGAAATTCACCCTCACCGTCCTGATCTTCTTGGCCGTCACCACGGCGGCAAATACGCTCTACGATCTCGAGGCGTCGGCGCGTTTCCACGAGCAGCAGCTGATCGAACGCGGGCGCGCGCTCGGCCGCCTGATCGCCCTGGTGAGCCCGGAGGCGATCCTCGGCTTCGATTTCCTGCTGCTCAACGACTACACGCGCGAGGTCAGCACTCAGCCGGACGTGGTCTACGGTGCAATCATGAGCCCGGAGGGCGAGATCCTGAGCTCTCATGTCGACGACAGCGAGCCGTTCGTCAAGAAGTACATGCAGAACGCCCCGCGCAACGTCGTCGAGCTCCTGAAGCTCCCGGTCGCCCGCGAAGAGCTCATCAACCTGCGCTTTCCCATCAGCCACGACGGAAAGATCCTGGGGCATTTTCTGGTGGGGCTGAGCCGCGAGGCCCTGCACGATGAATTCCGCCGCCAGCTTGCGGTCAAGCTGCTGGCCCTCGCCGGCGTCGTCCTCTTTCTGAGCATTGCGATCCACACCGTCTTCCGCTACCGCGTGCTGCAGCCGGTGCAGAAGCTGATCGCCGCCTCGCGCGACGTGGGCCGGGGTCTTCACGCCCTCGTGGAAGTAAAGTCCTCGGACGAGCTGGGGCTCCTTACACGGGCCTTCAACACCATGGCCGAGGGCGTGAGGGAGGAGCAGGACAAGCTTCACCGCCAGGCCAATTTCGACACGCTGACCGGTCTGCCCAACCGGCTGATGGCGTTCGACCGGATCAACGTCGAGATCAACCGGGCCAGGCGGTCGGGGCAGAAATTCGCCGTGTTCTTCGTCGACCTCGACAACTTCAAGAACGTCAACGATACGCTGGGTCATGCGGTGGGCGACCGGCTGCTGATCGCGATCGGGAACCGCGTGCAGGCCGCCTTGCGGGAGGGGGACACGGTCGCGCGCCTCGGCGGGGACGAATTCCTGGTGCTGGCCTCCGACATCGTGGGCGAAATGCACGTGGAGAAGATCGCGGAGCGACTGCTGCTGGCCGTGGCCGAGCCGCAGGAACTCGGCGGGCGCAGGGTCATCGCCCAGTCCAGCATCGGCATCGCGCTCTTCCCGGACAACGGCGAGGACGCGGAAACCCTTGTCGCCAACGCCGACAACGCCATGTACCAGGCGAAGACGAATCACCGCGGCTCCTTCACCTTCTTCACGAACGAGATGAACACGCGGCTGCGAAAGCGCGTCCAGCTCGAGCAGGACCTTCGCGGCGCGATCGAGGCGGGACAGCTTAAGCTCGCCTTCCAGCCCATCGTCGACACGGCCGCCCGGCGGCACCGTGGCGCCGAGGTGCTGCTGCGCTGGAATCATCCCGAGAGGGGCGCGATCAGCCCCGCGGAATTCATTCCGATCGCGGAGAACGACGGCCAGATCGTCGGCATCGGCGACTGGGTTCTCGAGCAGGCCTGCCGCAGCTGGTCGACGTGGCGGGAAAGCGGGATCCACCCGGGCTTCCTGGCCATCAACATTTCCCGCATTCAGTTCCGGCGGCGATTCTCGGCGCGGCTCACGGAGCTGATGTCGGCCTACGGCGTGCCTCCCGAAGCGCTCGAGCTGGAGATCACCGAGAGCGTCCTGCTCGACGATCACCACCAGGTGGCCGAGGAACTGGACCGCTTGCGCGCCACTGGGGTCAAGCTGTCGCTGGACGACTTCGGCACCGGCTACTCGTCGCTCAGCTATCTCAAGCGTTTCCGCTTCGACGTGCTGAAGATCGACCGCAGCTTCGTCGCCGGGCTACCGGACAACGAGGACGACGTCCTGCTCGTCAAGGCGATCCTGGCGATGGCCAAGGGGCTGGACCTCGCCATGGTCGCGGAGGGTGTCGAGAACGAGGACCAGCTGGGGTTCGTCTCGTCGCAGGGGTGCGACTTCGCGCAGGGCTATCTCTTCGGCAAGCCGATGACCGACGAGGCTTACTTCGACTACCTGAAAGGTCTGCAGGCTCGACCGGAGGCGCCCCGGATGTCCTTCGCACGCAGGGGCCGCGCGAACTCCCTGGCGATCGAGGAACCCCTGTTGCACTCGAAGAAGGAACGAGAGTGAGGATCCGGTCTCTCGCCTTGGCCGCGCTCGCCGCCGCGGGCATCGCCCAAGCCGCCGAAGAACCGCTGACCCTGAGCGTCTTCCCCCGAAACAATTCCGCGGAAACGGTACGGCAATTTGCGCCGATGGCGGCGTATCTTGGCGAGCGACTCGGCCGCGAGGTGACGTTGGTTACATCCAAGAATTTCGAGTCGTTCTGGAACGCGGTCAGCGTACAGCGCTACGACATCGTCCATTACAACCAGTACCACTTCATCCGCTCGGCCCAGAGCTATCAGGTTATCGCCCACAGCCAGGAGTTCGGCAAGAACGCCGTCGCTGGAGCGCTCTACGTGCGCAAGGATAGCGGCATCACCGAGGTAACCCAGCTCCGCGGGCGCACGATCATCTTCGGCGGCGGCAAGGACGCGATGCTCAGCTACATTGCCCCGCGGTATCTGCTCATGCAGGCCGGGCTGAAGGAAGAGGACTTCAAGACCGAGCTCGCCGTGAGCCCCCCGAACGCGCTGATCGCTCTCTACCACAAGCAGGCCGACGCCGCAGGCGGCGGAGAGCTGCTCATCGAGCAACCCGTGGTGAAGAATGCGATCGACACGCAGCAGCTCAGAGTCCTGGCGACGAGCGAGCCGCTGCTGTACCTGCCGTGGGCCGTGAAGCGCTCCATGCCGGCAAAGCTGCGGGAGTCCATTCAATCGCTGCTCGTGCATCTCGCGGACAGCGAGGCCGGGAGGGATGTCCTCAAGGCAGCCACCATGACCGGAATGGAAAGAGCCGAAGACCGGGACTACGACCCGCATCGCAGAATGGTGGCCGCGGTATTCGGTTCGGAGCGCCCGGCCAGGCGCACGGTCCGCGCCGTTCCATGAATCGATTCATCCCCGCGCTCGGGTTGATCGCGATGGCCGCAGTGGCGCCCGTCGTCCACGCCGCGGACGATTCTTTGACCATGGGGATCTTCCCGCGGTACAAGGCCACCGAAACGATCACGAAGTTCTCACCTCTCGCCAACTACCTGGGCGAGAAGCTCGGCCGCAAAGTCGCGCTCCTCACGTCCAAGGATTTCGACTCCTTCTGGGAAGGAGTCACCAGCCGGCGCTACGACATCGTCCACTACAACCAGTACCACTTCATCCGCTCGGCCCAGAGCTATCAGGTGATCGCCCACAGCCAGGAGTTCGGCAAGGACGCGGTCGCAGGCGCGCTCTACGTGCGCAAGGACAGCGGCATCACCAAGGTATCCCAGCTGCGCGGGCGCACGATCATCTTCGGCGGCGGCAGGGACGCGATGCTCAGCTATATCGCCCCGCGGTATTTGCTCATGCGGGCCGGGCTGAAGGAAGGGGATTTCAAGACCGAGCTCGCGGTCAACCCCCCGAATGCACTGATCGCTCTCTACCACAAGCAGGCCGATGCCGCCGGCGGCGGAGACATTCTCGTCGACCTCCCGGTGGTGAGGAAGGCGATTGACACGCAGCAACTCAGAGTCCTGGCGTCGACTGAGCCGTTGCTTTTCCTGCCGTGGGCCGTGAAGCGCTCCATGCCGGCAAAGCTGCGCCAGGAGGTCCAGGCAGTCCTGGTGGACCTCGGCAATAGCGCTGCCGGCCGCGAGGTGCTCAAGGCCGCCGGAACGACCAAGCTCGGGAGAGCGGGAGACCGAGACTACGAGCCCCATCGCCGCATGACGACCGCGGTCTTCGGTGCGGAAGGCATCGCGCGGTAGACCTAGAACCATGGCTATGGACGAGGCGACGGAGACGGAGCGCGAAGGGTCCGTGGAGCCGACGCGGCGCGGGGTGTTCGCGGTCGTCGGACTGATTGTCGCCTTCGTTCTCTGGGCGCATCTGGGGTCGGGCGTGCAAACGTTTCGCTCTGAAGTGTCGTCGGAGCCCGGATGGGAGAAGTTCAGCGCCGAGTACGGGGTCAGCTACTTCGGAGATGACGGCCAGTTCGTGCGCGCGGTCCAGAGCGGATACAACCTCGTCTTCTACACTTACAAATACGCGCCGCGCTTCACACGCAAGACCGCCGGCGACCGCGTCAACGCCTGCGGCTCCTGTCATACGGCGGAGGATATGGCCTATGCCTTCGTCAACTCCGACCGCGTCGACCCCAAGCTTGGAATTCGACTGTCCTTCGAGGACAGGGTGAGGCGTTGCTACGCCGGCCCGATGAACGGCTTCGTGCCAACCATCTACGAGCCTGCGGTCCGCGACATTCGCCTTTTCGCACGCACGGTCTCGCATCACCTGCAGCTCAGCGAAGGCGCCCTGAGGAAAGCCAAATAGCCTATGTCCATGCTCGCCGAAAGACTCATGAAGCTTCTGGTGCTGGCAATCGCCTGCGGAGGACTTTACCTCCTGGCGACCTACGAACACGCCCAAAGGGAAGCCATCCGGCACGCGGAGGTCTCGCTGACGCCGGCCTGCACCGAAAAGCTCGCGCGCTACGGCCTCGAGAGCGGCGAGGTCTACCAGTCCCCCTACGTCCTGCAGCGCACCGGCGCAAAGGTCACTGCACGCGGCTACTCCGACGACGATGTTCGCGCCATCCAGCGCGGGTGCAACATCATCGATGACACCCAGGGGCGCCTAGCCAGCGATCCCGACCACGAGCGCTGGAATGCCAAGCGGTTCATCCGCGGTTCCCATACGGCGTGCCGGCACTGCCACCAGAGCATCGGGGACAAGCAGGATCCGGCAGGCAACCGGCTGGTCGGCTCGCTGAATCTCGGCGCCTCGTGGACGATGGCGGACATGTACGACCGTTTTACCGGGCTGCTGCTGCCCTTCGAGCTGCGGCAGATGCAGTGCTACATCAACTCGTCCAACGGCTACAAGCCCAACATCGCCGATGACGTCATACGCGACGTCACGTCCTATAGCCGCTTCCTCTCGGCCGCGCTGGACATGAAGATAGGCAACCGCTACGACGAGCAGGGTATCGACGAGATTCCCGCGTCCGCCACGCCCAAGCAGGGCGACGATTATGTTCGCGGCGAAGCGCTCTACAAGCACAAGTGTGCCAGCTGCCACGGCCCCCAGGCCTTCGGCGTGGTGGACGCAGAGGGCCATCTCGTGGCGCCCGCGATCGCCGGGCCCAATGCCTGGAACATGCAGTCGCGCAACTATTTCTATTACGTCTCGACGATCCTCCCCGGGTTCATCTGCCGGAATATGCCCCTGGGGAAGGAGAACACCTTGCCCAACCAGGAATGCCGCGATATCGCCTACTACCTCAGCAACCTGCCCAGGCCTGCGGGCGACCGACAGGGGCCTGTCGTCGCGCTCGTCCAGCAGATCCTGATGAAGGTCCTGCCTCCCCTGCTGCGGATGAGCGGATCGGCGCGCGGCGACGAACCCCGGGCGGGGCCAGAACAGGGCCGATGATGAAGTCGGCGGCGCTTGCGGGAAAATACCGGGCCTTCGTCGTCGAGCGCTGGCCCGGGCTAAGCCGCAATCTGGTGGTCGGCCTGACCCTGGCTCTGGTGACGCTGCCGCAGGCGGTGGCCTTTTCCGTCACCCTTGCCGGCGTGCCTCCGCACTTCGGCATCTATGCCGCCATCTGGGGCGTGCTGTTCTGCAGCCTGCTCAACCCGTCGCGGGTCTTCCACGGAGGACCCAATACCGCCATGTCGGCCTCGATCGGGGTCACCCTGCTACCCACGGCCCCGCCGTTCGGCGCGGAATACATGGGCCTCGCGCTCACCCTGGGCCTCATGGCCGGGCTAATCCAGCTGATGTTCTACCTCGTCCGTCCCCTGGGCCGCATGCTGGACCTCATCAGCGAGCCCGTGATCAACGGCATGATCTGCGGCATCGGCCTGATCCTGATCTTCCGGTCGCTGACCACGTTCGCCGGGTTGCCGCTCAACACCGAGGTGGAGTGGCCGCTGTGGATCGCCTGGCAGTCGCTTCTCGCATTGCTGGAGATCGGCAACCTTTACGCGATCCAGATCGGGCTCGTCACGCTGCTGACCTGCGTCGTCGTCCAGCAGTTCGAGCGGCTGCGAAACTGGGCGATCCTTTTCGGCATCGCGGCCGGCACGCTCTACTCGCAGTACCTGAACGCGACGCTGGGACTACAGAACACGCTGATCGAGCAGATTGGCAACCTGTCTTCCATCGGCTTCGTACTGCCGTCAATGCCGCTGTTCAATCAGGAGTCGATGCCGGATGTCATCTCCATCCTCCCCGGCGCCCTGACACTGGCCCTGCTCGGGCTGTTTCAGACGGTGGCGGCCATGCGCCGCATGAGCCGCAAGGTCGGCGGCTTTACGGACAGCCGCAAAGCCATTTTCTCCGATGCCGTCTCCAACTGCCTTCTGCCGTTTCTATCCTCGCTGCCCACCTGCGCGTCTTTCAACCGCATGTGGCTCGTGAACAAGCTGGGGATACACAGCCGTATCGCGATTGCTAGCTCCGCGCTGTGGCTGCTGCTGCTGGTGGTGTTTCTCGCCAGGGCGATCGCGGTCATACCCATGCCCGCGATGGCAGGGATCATCGTGCTGCTCGGCGCCAATATGATCAACTGGGAAGACATCAAGCCGCACCTCCAGAGCCGGCACGAAGCAACCGTGTTCATGGCGTCCTTCCTCTCGGTTCTTTTCCTCGATCTCTTCGAGGCCGTTCTCGTCGGCTCGGCGCTTGCCATCGCCTATTCCAAGTGGCAGCAGGCGCATCCCGACATCAGCCTGCGCGGCAACGTCCTGAAGATCCGGGGCAACATCTACTACGGCTCGCTTCCGGTGATCGAGTCCATGTATCACAGAGCTCTCGCAGGCACGGAAGAGGTGGTCATCGATTTCTCCGAGTGCTACTACATCGATCGCGAGGGAATTCGCTGGCTTGCCGCGCTGAAGGCGGGGCAGAAGGCCGCTTTCGTTGATCGCCGCAGGGGCCGGGACCGCCGGGACGTCGCGACCGGCGCCGAGCAGCGGTCCGGCGACGCGTCCGTTCTCGATGGCAACCGCCGCAGGCAGGATCGGCGCCGGCGGACGGACATCTGAGTCAGTTCGTCTCCGCTTCCACGTCCTTCGGGAAGATGTCGACGCCGAGCGCTTTGCCGAGCTTCGCGACCAGGGGAATGGTGACGGGCGCGCCGGGCAGGATGAGCAGGGTGCCGAGGCCCGCGATCTTGAGGTAGTCGCGCAGCACCGCGTTCGCCTGCTCCATCTCCTCGCGGGTGGCCGCGCCCCGCAGGTACTTGTGGTAGGTCGCGGTCATGGCTTTCCCGCGTCCCCACTGTACCGCGACGTAGGCGCGGACGCGGTGCGCCTCGTCCACGAGCCGCTGCTCGGCCAGCTGCGCCATGCTGTCCACGGTACGCAGGGCATCGAGCAGGTTGCCGGCACGGCCGTCCCAGGCGGCGCTGCGCCTGTGGGTGCGTCGCGCGCGCTCGCAAAGCGCGTCGATCACAGTGAGCACCGCGGCGGGCGAGCGCCGCAGCAGCGCGCTGAACTCCTCGGGGGACATCCTGTAGGCCGCCACCTCCGCGGCGGCGATCGCGGTGGCCGAGCGGGGCAGCGACTCGAGCACTCCCATCTCGCCGAGAAATTCGCCGGCTCGGGCGTGCCCTGCGCGCCGGTCGGCTCCGCTGTTGTCCCGGGTGCGGACGAGGACCCGACCGGACTCGATCCAGAAGACGCTGTCGGATGGCGAGCCTTCCTCGAACAGGGCGCATCCCGGCTCGAATTCGCAGCGCGTGAATCCGGATCTCTCGATGGCGACGCGCAGCGCGCCCTGGTGCGGCGCCCGCTTGAGGAGCGAGCGCAATGCCTCGATGAAGCGTTGGAGACCCGACGCGCGCCTGCTCGGCGCCGGCGCGCCGCGCAGAAACTCAATCTGCGCGCGCGAACGAAGGCTCAGGCCGTTGAGCACCTGCGCCGAGAGATCCGGGTCGCGGACGATTTCCGCGAGAAACTCGCTGCGGCGGTAGCGTCTCAGAACCGTGTCCGAGACGGCCCGCGCCGTGCCGCTGCGGGGCGCCCACACCAGAGTGCCCATCTCGCCGACGAAGCTCCCGGACCCGACGCGCCCCAGGACGGCAACGCCGTCCCCCATCCGACGGCTGACTTCGATCTCGCCTGAAACGACGCGGTAGATATGCCGGCTGGCCGCGCCTTCCTGGAACAGGACCTGTCCGGACGTGAGTTCGATGTCAGCCATGGCGCGCCGAGCGCTTCGAGCAGGTGAAATCCGCGACCGCGACGTGTCAGGCCGTGCCGCCCACCGTCAAGCCGTCGATCCTAAGCGTCGGCTGACCCACGCCGACGGGAACGCTCTGGCCCTCCTTGCCGCAGGTACCGACCCCGGTGTCGAGCGCGAGGTCGTTGCCGATCATCGAGACGCGCGTGAGCACATCAGGGCCGTTGCCGATCAGGGTCGCGCCCTTCACGGGATAGGTGACCTTGCCGTTCTCGATCATGTGCGCTTCCGAGGCCGAGAACACGAACTTGCCGTTCGTGATGTCGACCTGTCCGCCGCCGAAGTTGACTGCGTAGAGACCCTTCTTCACGGAAGCGATGATCTCCTCGGGATCCTTGTCGCCGTTCAGCATGTAGGTATTCGTCATTCGCGGCATTACGACGTGCGCGAAGGATTCGCGCCGGCCGTTCCCGGTCACCGGCACGCCCATCAGGCGCGCGTTCAGGCTGTCCTGCATGTAGCCGCGCAGCACGCCGTCCTCTATGAGGAAGTTGCGCTGCGTGGGGTTGCCCTCATCGTCGATGTTCAGCGATCCGCGCCTTCCGGGCAGGGTCCCGTCGTCGACCACGGTGACGCCCTTTGCCGCGACTTTCCTGCCGATCTTGCCCGCGAACGCCGACGAGCCCTTGCGGTTGAAGTCGCCTTCCAGGCCGTGGCCTATGGCCTCGTGAAGCAGTACGCCCGGCCACCCCGGCCCGAGCACGACCGTCATCGTCCCGGCGGGCGCCGGCCGCGACCTCAGGTTCACGATTGCCTGGTCCACGGCGTGGTTCGCGTATTCCTGCAGCCGCTGCTCGCTGAAGTACGCGTAGTCGCCTCGCCCGCCTCCGCCTGAGGAGCCCTGCTCGCGGCGCCCGTTCTCCTCGGCGATGACCTGCACCGACATGCGCACCAGCGGCCGCACGTCTGCCGCGAGTGCGCCGTCCGAGCGCGCAACGAGCACGACTTCGTATTCTGCGGCGAGGCTCGCCATGACCTGGATGATGCGCGGGTCGCGCGCGCGGCACAGGCTTTCCAGGCGCTCGAGAAGCTTCACCTTCCTCGCGTCCTCGAGCGATGCGAGCGGGTCGATCGGGCGGTAGAGCTGCAGCCCCGAGCTCGGCCGCGCCGCCACCGGGTGCCGCGCTCCGCCGCCGGCTGCGATCGCGCGCGTGGCCCGGGCCGCGTCTTCGAGCGCGGTAAGGCTGATCTCGTCGGAATACGCGAACGCGGTTTTTTCTCCCGCGATCGCGCGCACGCCCACCCCCTGGTCGATGCTGAAGCTGCCCGACTTGACGATACCCTCCTCCAGGCTCCAGCCCTCGCTGCGCGCGTACTGGAAGTACAGGTCCGCGTAGTCGAGCCGGTGCGTCAGCAGGGAGCCGAACACGCTTTCGAGCTTTCCTGCCTCGAGGTCGTGCGGGGCGAGCAAGAAGGATTGCGCCGTGGAAAGGAGCTGCTCTCTGGTATCCATGGATCCGAAACGTGGGGGCGATACGCCCGATATTCTAGCTCCGACGGGCCTGCATGACGCGGTGCGCGAGCGCCGGGAGGCTCCTGCGCATCTGCGACTGGAAGGAAGGGTCGATGTCGGCCAGTACGATGCCCGCTCCGGTCGCGCGCTCGGCGACGATCTTGCCCCAGGGGTCGACCACCATGGTGTGCCCGTGCGTCTGCCGGCCGCTCGCGTGGGTGCCGCCCTGCGCGGGCGCCAGAACCCAGGCGAGATTCTCGATCGCGCGGGCTCGAAGCAGCGTTTCCCAGTGCGCGCGTCCGGTGGTCGCGGTGAACGCCGACGGCACGAGGATGAGGTCCATGGGTGCGAGCGCGCGGTACAGTTCGGGGAAACGCACGTCGTAGCACACCGAAACGGCGATGCGCCCGAACGGCGACTCGATGGCGCAGGGCGCCGTCCCTGCTTCGATGGTCCGGCCCTCGTCGAACTGCTCGGCCCCCAGCTCCAGCCCGAACAGGTGAATCTTGTCGTAGCGGGCGACGCGCCTTCCCTCGGCGTCGTAGATGAGGCAGCTGTTGCGCACCTTGCCCGGGTCGGCGCACTCGAGCGGCACCGATCCCCCAACAAGCCAGATGCCGTGTCGCCTGGCCGTTCCCGCCAGGAATTCCTGGACGGGGCCGGCGCCGTCCTTCTCCCGCGCGGCCAGCTTGTCGGTGTCGCGCATCCCGAGAATGCAGAAATACTCGGGGAGCGCCACCAGCTTCGCCCCGCCCGCCGCCGCCTGTGCCACGAGGCCCTCCGCGGCGTCCAGATTCTCCGCAACGACAGGCGTGGACACCATTTGCACAAGGGCGACGCGATACGGAGCGCTCGGGCTCATGGTAGCGAGGGCTGGGGGGCTTCCCTCACGGCGCGCACGTCCGCCTTGAGGCGATCGACTTTCGGCTCGGCCCAGGTTCCGGTGACATGGTACTCGAAGGAGAGCACCTGCCCTAGGGGGTTCTTGAGTATCTTTTGCAGCAGCAGCGCACCCAGGCCCCAGACCGGGTTGACCACGGCGGCGACGACCAGAGCCGTGCTCTCGCCGACCGATGGCTCGACGTGCGCGTACAAGTCCTGTGTCTCGTTGACGACGTCGACGCGCCCCGACATGGTCACCTGCGCCGAGGGCCCGCTCATGCGGAAGTCCTTGGTGGTCATGGTACCGTTGCTGATATCCACGCCGGTCGTCAGGGAATCAAAAGCAAACCCCCGGTCCCGGAGCTCCCGGAAATCGAGCGTGAGCGGCGCGCTGAGGATTCCGACGAGTCGCCCTGCTCCAGGCTGAGCCTTCAGAAACTGCCCTTTCTCCGCGCTCAGGTCGAGGTGTCCGGTCAGCGTCGCATAATCGATGGATTGCGGACTTCCCGCCCAGCTGAGGTTGCCCTTCAGCGTCGCACGCCCCTCGTCGATGCTCTTGGGATACCCCATCCGCTCCAGGTACCGTCCGATATCGTTGACCTCGAGCCCGGTGATGTTGACGTTGAACTTGGGCTGGAGCCGCCAGCTCTGCCACACGCCATCCGCGGTGAGCGTGCTCTCCGGCCCAGTCAGCACGAGCTTCTCGATGCGCCAGTCGAGCGCCTTGTTGACGGCGACGAGCTCGAGCTTGCCGAGGTCGTTCCCGCCCAGGATCAGCTTGTCGGCGATGATATCGAGCGCCGGCAGGTCGCGCGGCGGCGGCTCCTCCTCCCTGCCCGGGGTGGCATCGGGCAGGCTGAAATACTTCAGGCGCGCGATCAGGCGCCCGAAACCCTCGGGGCGCCAGGCGATCTCGCCGGCGAGCTCCTTCGACGCCACGTTCGCGATCCACACGTTGCCGCTCGTGCCCGCCCTGAGCGCCACGTCGTTCAGGCGCCGGCCAGCGAAATCCAGCTCCGCGATCTTGAGGTCGAACGCCGAGGAGAGCGACGAGCCCGTGGGGTCCTTTCCCCCGAAAAGGGCGCGCCACCGGTCCGCGTCCGCATAAGGCAGGCTGCCTGTCACCGTCATGCCGTCCCGGTCGGGCAGCACGGCCGGCTGATTCACGCTGATCACGCCGCGCTCCATGACGTACTGCGCGCCCTCGCGCCTGCGCTGGAAATACGCTTCGATCGCCGATCCCAGCCAAACCTTGATCGAATCCCCTTGAGATCTGCCCGGGATCACGCGCTCCAGGCGAAGCGGCATCGGCTCCACCGCCGCCTTGCTCAGGGGAGGCGGCAGATCCGCGGCGATCCCGACGAGCTGTGATTGCACGACCAGGGTCACGGGCCTGCCACGGCCTCCGGTCAGCGTGCCCTGCCAGGCTGCGGCGCCCGACACGTGGCGCAGCAGGTTGTCGCCGAAGAAGTGGAGCATCTGCGGCGCGGTCGCAGTGCCCTGGGCGCTGACTGCGATCGTTCCGTCTCCGCGGGTCGCCACCGACAGCGTGGCCGGCCCCCCGAGGATCTTGGCCGTGAGGCTGCGCACGGCGATGCCGGACTCGGTGAACTGGATCTGCCCGTTCACACCGCTGAACGGCGGCGCATCGGCGCCGGCCGCTATCTCGTTCTCGACGAACTGGTAATCGCCGGAGAGCTTGAACGCGTCCGGCTTTCCGATCGGCACGTCGAGCTGGAGCTCCAGGCGTCCCAGGCCCTTCGCCGTCATCCCCTCGGTCGCCCCGTCGAGGAACCCCGTCACCGGGCTCACGGCGATAAACCGAAGGAAGTCGGCGGTCTGATCCTCGGCGCGCACTTCGAGCAGCACGTGCGCGTTTCCGTGATAGAGGTCCGGGATGGTCGCCCGCACGCTGCTCGTCTGCACGCCCGCCAGCTCGCCGCGCGAGGCGAGGATGCGCATCGCCTTGCCCTCGAAGATCAGGTCGCCGGTCAGGCCCGTCGCCGCCGGCCAGCCCTCGGCGTAGCGGAAATCCGCGTCCGCGACCTTGGCGATGATCTGAAAGGTCCCGGTGCCCGGCTCGTCGAAGGGAAACTGGGCGAGCGCGCCCTTGAGGCGCAGCTTGAGGTCGTTCGAGCGACCGGCGCGTATCGACGCCTTCAAATAGTCGACCACCGGCTGGGGCAGGCGCGGAATGTAGCGGTATACGGCGCGGCCATCGACGCGGGAAAAGTTGCCCGTGAGGTCGATCGTCCCGCCCGCATCCCGCGGCTTCGAGAAACTGCCGAAGAGCGTTCCCGACACGTCGGCGTTGGAGAAGGAAAGGTTGCCGAAGCCGACCTCGAGGCGGTCCGGCGCTAGATTCCACGTGATCTGCGCACTCAGCGTGTCGACCTGCGCACCGCCGTCGGCGACGATCCCGGGCAGCTCGAACGACACGCGCTCCGAGCCGAGAACGACGCTCCCGCCTTTCTCGTTCGCTTCGAACCTGCCCGTCAGGCCCGACATCCCCGGAATCTTCTCGTGCGCCCGGACCGCCAGCCTGCGGAAGCTTCCGCGCACGTCGAAATGCTGCGGATCGTCTGGCTCGCCGGTCCAGGTGGCCTTGAGGTTGTGGATGCTGCCGCGGGGATCGCTTCCGGTGAGGCGCTCGCGCACGGCGCCCGAGAAGGGGAAGTAGCCCGCGAGCTTGGCAAGCGGAGCGAGTTCGATCGCGTTGGCTTCGACCTCGCCGCCGACGGTGGAGCCCCCTTCCGCCATCTCCCAGAGCACCCGGAAATCCGCAGGCGGCACTTCTATCCCGGAGTCGGTCCTCAGCATCACCCTTCGGCCGGACACTTCGAAGCCCCTGGCCGCGCGTTGGCTCGCCCCCAAGCGCCCGCGAAGATAGTCCAGATCAAGCACCGGTGCGTCCTTGGCGAGGCGGACCGCGACCTGGGAGAGCGCGACGTCGGCGGTCGCCTCGGAGCGGCTCTTGCCGTCGAGGTCGACCCATACGCGCACTCCACCCTTGCCGGCGCGAATGTCGATCGGATAGTCCACCCAGCGCCTCCACACCGCGAGGTCGGCGTATTCGAGCTCGGCGTACAAGCGCCCGCTCCACGCCGCCCAGTCGCCGAGATTCCCGCCGCTCAGGTCGCCGCGCACGTCGAGCGTCGAGGCGAGGTCTGCGGGCGGCTTGGCCTTGAAGGCGAAGCGGTGGCCGAGAAAGCCGTTGCGCAGCACGAAATTGAGCGTATGCAGCTCGAGCGGAGGCGCTCCGCGGAGCTTGTCCTCCCAGCTGACGCTCGCGTCGCGGATGGTGATCTCGCGCTGCGAGAGCACCCACTGCGCGATGCCGACGTCTCCCCCCTGGGCCGGGTGCAGCTCGATTCCGGCAACGTGGAACTTGCCGGCCTCGTCGCGGCGAATCTCGAGCCGCGGCCGCTCGAATATGAGCGAATAGAATCTCGGGGCCCAGACCACCAGCGAGCTCCAGGCGACGGTCGCCTCGATTCCGGGCAGCGACAGGGCGGCGCGGCCGTCGTGATCGTAGACGGTCACATTTCCCAGAAGGAGCTCCGGGCGCAGGCCCTGCCAATCCGCGTCGATGGAGCCGACTGTGATGCGCTGCCCGAGGGCCTGCGACGCTATCCGCTCGACGTCGCCCCGGTGTTGCGACGCCTGGGGAAGGACGTAGTAGCGAAGCAGCAGCAATACCCCGGCGAACAGCAGATACAACGCGAAGAGAGCCCACGCGGCGACGCGCGCGGCCACCGCCCAGCCGCTCCTGGGCGGAATGGCCTCGTCGATCGTTTCCTCGATCGCGTGCTCGAGCTGCTCTAGTTTTTCAAGCGGCTGGTTCAAGATTCGGTCATGCCCGCCCGGGAATGTGGTCCCGGCACCGGGCCGGTCATGGCGGACGAGGGATCAACGCGATAGCACCGCGTCGCGACGACACAAGCGATGGAAACATTCTACCCGCAAGCTCTCTCGCGCGCCCCGAAAAAATACTGACAAGCCGCTGAAGCTCTTCGCATTTCCGCCCTTTCGGGCCGGCCCGCGGTACCGCGCGCCTTTCCGATAGAATAGGCGTTTCTCGAGGGCTTCCCGGAGATCTTCCCATGTCGATGGCCGATCGCGACGGATTCATCTGGCACGACGGCAAGCTCGTGCCTTGGCGTTCCGCGACGATCCACGTCCTCACCCATTCGCTGCACTACGGTCTCGCGGTATTCGAGGGCGTGCGCGCCTACAAGACCATCGAAGGGACGGCCATCTTCAGGCTCGCCGACCATACTGAGAGGCTGTTCAACTCGGCGCACATCTACATGATGAAGATCCCCTACACGCGGGAAGTTCTCGTGGAGGCGCAGAAGGAAGTGGTGCGGGCCAACCAGCACGAATCCTGCTACATCCGCCCGATCGCCTTCTACGGCTCGGAGAAGATGGGCGTGTCGCCGGTCGGCGCATCGGTGCACGTCGCGATCGCAGCCTGGCCCTGGGGCGCGTATCTGGGGCAGGAGGCGATCGAGAAGGGCATCCGCGTGAAGACCTCCTCGTACGCGCGCCATCACATCAACGTGACCATGGCGCGCGCCAAGATGGCGGGAACCTATCCGAACTCCATCCTCGCAAACCTCGAGGCGACGCAGCACGGCTACGACGAGGGACTGCTGCTCGACGTCGACGGTTTCGTCGCCGAAGGTTCGGGAGAAAATCTCTTCATCGTCAAGGACGGCAAGCTGCACGAGCCCGAGTTGACTTCCGCCCTGTCCGGCATCACGCGCGCCTCGGTGATCACGCTGGCGAACGAGCTCGGCTACGAGGTCGTCTCGCGCCGTATCACGCGCGACGACATCTACATCGCCGACGAGGCCTTCTTCACCGGCACGGCCGCCGAAGTAACGCCGATCCGCGAGCTCGACGGGCGCGTGATCGGCTCGGGCGCGCGCGGACCGGTCACCACCAGGATACAGAAGCTCTTCTTCGACGTCGTGGCCGGCAGGGTCGCGAAGCACAAGGACTGGCTCTCCCCGGTCACCGAGAAGAAGGCGGCAAAGGTCTCGAGAGAGAAGGCCTGATGGCGGCGACCGAGCCGGCGGGCCGCCTCGTCGAGGTCACCGAGTCCGATCTACCGCTTCACTGCCCCACGCCGAAATCGCCGGTGTGGTGCATGCACCCGCGAGTATTCCTGGACGTCGCCAAGGCGGGCCAGATGCTCTGCCCCTATTGCGGCACGCGCTACGTCTACAAGGGCCGGAAGCCGAAGGGCCATTAGCGCCCGGTGAAGATTCTCATCGTCGCGCCGAACTGGATCGGCGACGCCCTCCTCGCCCAGCCGCTGTTCGCGCGCCTGCGACAAAGGCTCCCGGGGACGAGCCTCGACGCGCTCGCCCCGAGCTGGACCGCGCCGGTGCTGCGCAGGATGCCCGAGATCCGCGAAGTGATCGATGCGCCCTTCGGGCACGGCGAGCTCGGGCTGGCCCGGCGCTGGCGGCTCGCCCGGACGCTGCGCCCGCGCGCCTACGACGAAGCCGTCGTTCTCCCCAACACCCTCAAGTCCGCGCTGATCCCTTTTATCGCCGGCATCCCGGTCCGGACGGGATTCGTCGGGGAACTGCGCCACGGCCTTCTCAACCGCGTGCACCGGCTGGACGAGAAGGCTCTGCCGCTCATGTCCGAGCGCTACGCGCAGCTCGCGGAAGCACCGGGCGCGCCGGTGAATAAGCCCCTGCCCGACGTTAAGCTGCGTGTCGATCCGGAGAATCTCGCTCAGGCGCTCGCGCGCCTGGGTCTCTCCCCCTCGAAACCCGTCATCGCCTTCTGTCCGGGGGCCGAGTACGGCCCGGCCAAGCGCTGGCCCGAGCGCCATTTCGCCGAGCTCGCGATCACCCTCGCCGCGCGAGGTCGCGCCGTATGGCTGTTCGGTTCGGGCAAGGACGCGGAGATCGGCGAGCTGATCGTCCACCTCTCGAGGGGCGCCGCGGTCAACCTCTGCGGCAGGACCGATCTCGGGAGCGCGATCGACCTGATGTCGCTCGCCGAGGTCGTGGTGAGCAACGACTCGGGCCTCATGCACGTCGCAGCGGCGGTAGGGCGCCCGGTGGTCGCGCTGTACGGGTCCTCCAGCCCCGAGCATACGCCGCCGCTGTCGCGCAGAGCGCGACTGGTCAATACCGGGATCGAGTGCAGCCCGTGCTATGCGCGCGAGTGCCCTCTAGGCCACTTCAAGTGCATGAACGAGCTCTTGCCCGAGCGCGTGGCGAGGGAAATCGAGGCCCTTCAGTAGTACTCGACGAACTCGCAGCCGTCGCCGCTGGCGAACGAAGCCGCGACGGTGCCGGTGGACAGGTCGAGCATGGACACGACGCCGTCGTCGTGATTGCACACCAGCGCCCGGTCCGCGACCGCCGGAAATCCGAATCCCATCGGAGCCTTGCCGACCTTGACGAGCGCGGTCTGCTCGAGATCGGGCAGACTGAAGACCGCCACGTTGCAGTCGAGGTGCGACGAGAACAGCAGCCAGCGCTGATCCGGGGAGATGCGCACGCGGCGCAACTGCGTTCTGTCCTCGCCGCCACCCTCGACGCGGACGCTCCGGATCAGCCTGTCCCTGCGGGTGTCGATGACGTTCAGCTCCGCCGCGGCGTGCGAGGCCACGTACAGGCGGGCGCCGTCCCTCGACAGCGCGACGCCTTCGCAGCGGTTCGGGATGTCCACCTGCCCGGCCACGCGCAGGCCGAGCAGGTCGACGACGGCGAGGCAGGGCGTCTGCTTGTGCGAGACGTACGCGCGCCTGCCGTCGGGGGAGACCGTCAGCCAGTGCGCCGCGCCGCCGGTGTCGATGACGGCGGCGACCTTGCGCCGCGTCACGTCGATGCCCACGATGGCGTTGCTCAGCTCCGCGGTGACCCACAGCAGGCCATCCGCGCCGAACATGAGCCCGTGCGGCGCGAGGTAGGCGCCGACGTCGATGAAGCCGTCGACCTCGCGCGCCGCGAGATCGATCACCACCACGCGATGATCCGGGTCCTTGTTCTTGCCGAACACGCCGCCCCCGTAGACCGTCCCGTACGCCCGCTCGGGCGTCAGCGCGAGCTCGTGCACCGGCGCCGGCATGTCGAGCGCCGCGGTCCTGCGATGCGTCGCCGCGTCGTAGAACTCGACGCGCTTGTCGTTCTTGGCGGTGAGGATGATGCTGTCCATGGCCTGTCGCGCGGGGCGCCAGCGCCATCGTACACTCACTCGCGCCCGGGTCCACGGGGCCATAGCGCCCTTTTGACCGCGCGGCCGGCGACCGCTAAGCTGCCTCGCATGTCTTCGAGCGCCGTCATCCTCTTCGCTCACGGCGCGCGCGAGTCCGAATGGGCGCGGCCGTTCGAGGAGGTGCTTAACCGGCTCCGATCGCAGGGCGCTCGAGCCGAGCTCGCTTTCCTCGAGATCATGACGCCGTCGCTGGAGGAGGCGGCGCGCATGCTCGCCGCCGAGGGCCACACGACCGTCACGGTCGTGCCGCTGTTCCTCGCCCAGGGCGGACACGTCAAGCGCGATCTGCCCGGGAAAGTCGCCGCGATCGCGCGCAAACACCCGGGCACGGAGTTCCGTGTGACGCCCGCGCTGGGCGATGCACCTGAGATCGTCGCGGCGATCGCAGCGTGGGTGAAGCGCGCAGTCGGCTAGAAGCAAATCGCGCCGGCAGCGGCCAGCGCGAAGAAAGTGTGAAGTTGGCCGGTAAGCCGGGTTCTGTCGTGGACAGTCATTCCTCTAGGCCCCGGGTTGCCCCGAGGCTCGAGCCATCTACCCGCGGACTCGGCGAGCCA
>Ga0335085_10000641_pt1 | contig 92864 bp, 82 predicted proteins | sample Lox_Sample_45_FD_206712 | JGI IMG/M metagenome (GOLD analysis project Ga0335085, IMG submission 206712) | Soil microbial communities from Loxahatchee National Wildlife Refuge, Florida, United States - Lox_Sample_4.5 | ecosystem: Environmental > Terrestrial > Soil > Wetlands | place: USA...
CGGGCATGGACGGCAAGCCGCGCTTCGACCACGTGAACTATGGCGTCGAGGACATCGATGAGATCATGGTCGGGGCGAACTACATGGAGCGCAAGGGCTGGCCGAAATCGACCTGGGGACTCGGCCGGCATCGGATCGCCTCGTCGCTCTTCTATTATTTGCCCTGTCCAACGGGGGGCCAGGCCGAGTACGGTGCGGACTCGGACATGCTCGACGACAGCTGGATTCCGCGCACTTGGCACCCGATGTTCGGCTTCTTCACCTTCGTGCATACCATGCAGCCGTTTATGGTGGAGACATCGCCCTGGGACGTATCGTACGTCGAAGGCTACGCGCCGCCCTTGAAACCGGGCTCGGGCTGAGCAGCCGGGCTGTCTGGCCCCACAACGAGTCAGGAGGGATGCGGTGAGCGCGCTGTCCAGAGTCCTCGTTGTCGGTGGAGGCATCGCGGGCATGGCGAGCGCGATGTGCCTGCGGCGCGCGGGTGTCGCCGTAGACCTGATCGATCGCGATCCCCAGTGGCGAGTGTACGGCGCCGGCATCACCATTACCGGCCCCACCTTGCGCGCGTACGGGCGCCTCGGTCTGCTCGAGAAGATCAAGACCGAGGGCGCGATCACCAACGGGACACGGCTGTTCCACTTCAGCGGCGCGCCGCTTGCCGAGCTTAGTGAGCCGCCGATCGAGGGTGGTCTCGCAGCAACGGGAGGTATCTTGCGACCGGTGCTGCACCGGATCATGTCCGAGGAGGTGCGGCGGCTCCGGGTGGTCGTGCGACTGGGTGTGAGTCTGACGGGACTGGAGCACAGCGCCGATTCTGTCGAGATAACGTTCAGCGACGGCAGCCGCGGTCGCTACGATCTCGTCGTCGGCGCCGACGGCGTGCACTCTCAGTTACGGACGCTGCTTTTTCCGGATGCCCCTGCGCCGCGTTTCACGGGACAGGGTAGCTGGCGCATTCTGGCGTCACGTCCCAAGGATCTGGACAAGGGCGAGTTCTACCTCGGCCACACCCACATGGTCGGGATCACGGCCTGCTCGCGCGAGACCGTCTACGTGTTCATGCTCGAGACGGACCGTGAGCGCCAGCGCGTGCCTGAGGAGGACCAGCCCGCGAAGGTGCGTCAGCTGCTCGCCGACTTTGGCGGGCATATCGCGCCGATCCGCGAACAGGTGGGAGCGCATTCCTCGATCGTGCACCGACCGCTCGAATCGATATTTCTGCCCAAGCCCTGGCATCGTGGTCACGTCGTGCTCGTCGGTGACGCGATTCACGCGTCCACCCCGCATCTGGCGAGCGGTGCCGGCATCGCGGTGGAGGATGCGCTCGTTCTGACGGACGAGTTAACCCGTCCCGGCGTGAGCGTGGAGAGTGCGCTGAGCGCGTTCACGGACCGCCGCTACGAACGCTGTCGCTTCGTGGTCCAGAGCAGCCTCGAGATCGGCGAGGTCCAGATGGCGCAGGGCGCCTCTCCGCTCGTCGGCGAGCTGAGCGGCAAGGCCTTGCATCAGCTGGCGCAGGACATCTGAGCCGGCTGCTCGCGCAACCGGTGTCGCTGCGCGACTGGGTGGTCAGGCCATTCCGCGCGAAGTCATCGATGACTTTTAACCCGAGCTGCCATGGAGGGCGCACCGCTTGGTCAGCTGCAAAAGGGGAGTCACATGAGCGCTGGTAACCCGCTGCGGGATTTTCGCGTGGAACGGTCCTCCATCCGCATGATCGGTCATGACCTGCGCCGACCGGAGTGCATTCTCGCGGAGCCGAACGGCACCCTGTGGAGCGCGGATGCGCGCGGCGGGATCATGCGTATCGACCCGGACGGCAGCCAGCAGCTGATCGCCCAGCAGGTCGCCGACGGCGCCTCCGCGAAGGCCAAGGACATCGAGCAGTACCTCCTCCAGGGTAGTTTGCCGAACGGACTCGCGTTCGACCGCAATGGCGATCTGCTGATCGCCAACTTCGGAACCAACGCGATCGAGCGCATGACGCGCACCGGCCAATCCAGCACGATGCTGACCGAAATCGACGGAGTGTCGCTCGGCAAGACGAATTTCGTGCTGCGCGATTCGCAAAACCGCATCTGGCTTACCGTCACGACGCGGCTGGAGCCTTGGACACGTTGTGTCACCGAGCGGGCGGCCGACGGCTACGTCGCCCTCCAGGACGATCGCGGCCTGCGGATCGTCGCGGACGGATTCGTCGGCACGAACGAGATTCGCCTGGATGCCCGCGAGGAGTGGCTGTACGTCGTGGAGACCAATGCGCGTCGGATCTCGCGTTTGCGTGTCCAGGCCAATGGCTCGCTGATGAACCGTGAGATCTACGGCCCCTCCGATCTCGGCGGCACACCCGACGGCTTCGCTTTCGATGCCCACGGCAATCTCTGGGTCACCCTGGTGATGTACGACCGCCTCGTTGCGATCCTGCCGGAAGGGGATCTCATTACCGTACTGGACGATGGCAATCCCGAGGAGGTACGTGAGCTCGATCGACATTACGTTGCGCGAACGCTCGACGAGCAGGTGATGCGCTCGATCAAGGGCGGCACGCTAGCGCCGTGGATGGCGAGCATCACCTTCGGCGGCGCCGATCTGCGCAGCGTGTACCTCGGTAGTCTGATGGGAACGAGCCTGCCGTCCTTTCGCTCCCCTGTTCCTGGGTTGCCGATGGTGCACTGGCAGGAGCGGCTCGCGGCCACTCGCTGAGCCGCTCGAGCTGCGTGCCTGCAGCCGCTGAGAGGCATCGGCGCGGACGATGCACCGGATCGGTGAAAATCGTTGGCTGCGCCCGGGCACGAGCCGTAATCTGAACATCGATGAAGCTGGCAACCCTCAAGAGTGTGCGCCGCGACGGCGAGCTGATCGTGGTCTCACGGGATCTGAGCCGTGCCGTGTCGGCGCGGGCGGTCGTGCCCGATCTGGCGAGCGTGCTGGAACATTGGAGCGAGTACGCACCTGCTCTGGAGGAGCTGTACGCTCGCCTTGATGACAGTGAGATTGAAGGTGCCTTCGAGCTCAACACCAACCGGCTCGCCGCGCCTCTACCGCGCGCCCCGCAGTGGCTCGACGCGTCGGCATTCCACAGTCATGGCGATCTCATGGAAAAGGTGTTCGGTCTCGAGCCGCCCGAGCGCAAGCGCGAGATCCCGCTCATGTATCAGGGCGCTTCGGACGACTTTCTCGGACCACGTGACGACATGTCGCTGCCGAGCGAATCGGACGGCATCGATTTCGAGGCGGAGCTCGCTGTTATCGTCGATCGAGTGCCGATGGGAACGCCGCCCGCGGCCGCTCTCGAGCACGTGAAGCTCGTCACGCTGCTGAACGATGCCAGTCTGCGCGTGCTCGCGGCCCGAGAGGTGAAAACGGGATTCGGCTTCCTGCAGTCGAAGCCGTCGACGAGCTTCGCGCCAGTCGTGGTGACTCCGGAGGAGCTTGGAGCCGCCTGGCGCGACGCCCGAGTACATCTGCCCGTGCGCGTCGCGTGGAATGGCCAATGGTTCGGTCATCCGGAGGCTGGTGCGATGGGCTTCGGCTTTCACGAGCTGATCGCGCACGGCGCACGGACGCGCAATCTGCATCCGGGGACAATCGTCGGCTCCGGCACCGTCTCGAACGAGAACTTCCGTACCGTGGGCTCGGCATGTATCGCGGAGCGGCGCGGCATCGAGATGCTTGACCACGGCAGCGCCCGCACGTCGTATATGAAGTTCGGAGATCGGGTGCGCATCGAGGTGCTCGACGCCGAGGGACGCTCGGTCTTCGGGGCCATCGATCAGCAGATGGTGCCGGCGAGCCGTCCATGAGGGTACTGATCAGCGGAGCCGATGGCTTCATCGGGCGGGCGCTGGTGCAGCGGCTGCTCGCGCAAGGACGGCTGGCGGGCGATGGCGTCGAGTTTCGCGAGCTACTCCTGGTGGATCGGCGCTTCAACACAGCCGTGGATGATCCGCGAGTCACGGCAATCGGCGGCGATCTTGCCGAGCCCGCGCTGCTGCAGCACGCCTTGCGTGGCGGCATCGACTGCGTGTTTCACCTTGCAAGCGTCCCCGGGGGCGCGGCGGAGGCCGACTTCGACCTCGGAATGCGCGCCAACGTGCACGTGACCCACGCCTTGCTCGAGGGCTTGCGACAGCAGCAACGCCGCTGCAAGTTCGTTTTCGCGAGCACGATCGGAGTCTACGGCCTGCCGCTCCCCGGACTGATCGACGAGAGCACCACCCCGGTCCCAACCCTGAGCTACGGTGCACAGAAGCTCATCGGGGAGATTCTCGTGACGGACTATAGTCGTCGCGGATTCATCGACGGCCGCTCGCTACGCCTGCCCGGCATCGTCGCGCGGCCCACGGGCTCCGGTATGCTCTCGGCGTTCCTGTCGGAACTCATCCGCGTGCTCTCGGCGGGCGGGCCGTTTGTCTGCCCGGTTGCCGCCGAGGGAAGGTCGTGGTGGATGTCGCGCAGTTGTGTCGTCGATAACCTGCTGCACGGCGCGTCGCTTGACGAGCACACGCTGCGCTTGCAGCGCACCTTTCTGCTGCCCGTGCTGCATTCCTCGATTGGCGAGGTCGTCTCCGCCATTGCTCGCATCCACGGCCCCGGGGTGCTCGAGCGCGTGACCTATCAACCGAACGCCACTCTGCAGGCACAGTTCGCGAGCTATCCACCGCTCGAGTGTCCGCGGTCCGTCGCCGCGGGATTCAAGAACGACGGTTCGCTCGAGGCATTAGTGCGGCGCGCCCTCGAGAGTACCTGACGCGCGCAATCGCACGTTGCCCACGACCAAAGGGAGCTGGCGATCGAGTAGCACCGAACGCATTCAGCGCGAGAGCTCGATTTGCGGCCGACGCGGCGCGGATTCAGAAACTCGACACTAAGCGGCTCTGTTAGACCACTGGAGCTTGGACCAAGGCCGGCGCGAATGAGCGGGCAGCTGGGGCTCGGGCGCATTCGCGTACTTCCCGTCTCGTAGGGTCGGTTCATATCAAGATCGGCGCCGATGAATCTACTTTCTTAAGCGAACGGACCATGCATGGCGAACAGCGACGGGTAACTGGCGGATCCTGATTGGCCCTTCGTCGGCCGATATTGTCTACCGCCAGTCACTGTACCGAGACAGCCAATCTTCACTCCTCATAGCCGGCAATCACAGGGTGGGCGGCGAAGCAGTTGCAGCGTAGCATCACGGAAGCTCTAGCTGTCTCAACCGCCGATTAAGCCTCCAGAACGGACTCTGTACGCATGAAATCGTCGAATCCCGGAGCGGAGAACACGAAGACGGCTTGAATCTCGGCGCTCCGGAATTGGGCGGGGAAGGGCAGAGCGACGCTACAAGCTGCGGCGTTGCGCGGGGTCGGAGTCTCGATCATTGTGCCGCGACGAAGCAACCTGCGATACCTCGATTGGCCAACGCTGCACTGGCTGCCCGCACTCTCCTTGCGCGGCGTGCGAGTGCACCTGCAGGAGCCGCCCTTCTCGCGGGCTAAGTTATTCGCACAGACAGCGCTGTTCGTCCGGCTGGTAGCGAATCACAATAGGTTCCTGGAATCGAGAGCGCGAAGATGAACAGGCGAACGCACGAGCGGCTCGACCAACAGTTAGCTTCCTCCTCGGCTGCGGGCTCGGCGTGGAGCGCATTCCGCTATTCGGTGTTTCGGTACCTCTGGATCGCGACGGTCGCTTCCAATGTGGGAAGCTGGATGTACAACGCCGCATCCGGCTGGCTGATGACGAACCTGAATGCCGACCCGCTTATGGTCTCGCTCGTGCAGGCGGCGAACAGTCTACCGCTCTTCTTGTTGGCTCTGCCGGCCGGTGCACTCGCTGACATGATCGACAAGCGCCGCGTCATTTTGACCCTTGAAGTTCTGAGCTCGATCTTCACGGCCATATTCGCCTTGTTGGTGAGTCTCCGGGTGGTCACGCCGGGTGTACTGCTGCTGTTCATCGTACTGGTCGGCGCACTCGGCGCGCTCGAAACGCCTGCTTGGCAAGCGATCGTGCCGCAACTCGTGCCGCAGCCGGCACTTCCATCTGCAGTGGCGGCGAACAGTTTGGGCGTGAACCTCAGTCGGGCGATCGGGCCTGCTCTGGCAGGTGTAGTCATTCTCGCCTTTGGCATGGCTGCGCCATTTTGGCTGGACGCCGTGAGCAACATCGGGGTGGTTGCCGTTATCTTCTGGTGGAGGCCGGTCGCACGAGGTCCGAATGCTCTGCCTGCGGAGCGCCTGGCGAGCGCGATGCGTGTCGGCGTGCGCTATGCGCGCCACAACCGATACCTGCGGGCCACGATCGCGCATGCCATTGCCTTTTTCCTCTTTGCCAGTGCCTATTGGGCACTGTTGCCACTCATCGCCCGCAACCAACTTCACGGTGGGCCGAACACCTATGGGATGCTCCTCGGAGCGATCGGCGCAAGCGCCGTCGCGGGTGCCCTTTTTCTGCCGAAACTGAAAGCCAAAGCGCAGGGTAACAAGGTCATCGCAATCGGGGAGCTGGGTACAGCACTCGCGCTCGCGCTATTCGGTCTGGCGGTTCAGGAGTGGCTCGCTGTGCTCGCCTGTCTGCTAGCGGGAGCATCCTGGATCATTGTTCTTGCAACCCTCAACGTCTCGACGCAGGCGTCGCTTCCGGATTGGGTGAGGGGACGCGGGCTCGCGATCTACGTGACGGTGTTCTTTGGAACGATGACTCTCGGCAGCACGCTCTGGGGGTGGGTTGCATCGCATCTGGGGCTCGCACCGGCGCACTACATCGCCTGTGCAGGTGCTCTGGCTGCGATGGCACTCAGCGGGCATTGGAGGCTGCGGACCGGCCCGGCGGCGGATTTGACACCCTCCATGCATTGGCCGGAGCCCGTGATGCAGCGGGACGTCACGGACGACGCTGGACCGGTTCTGGTGACCGTCGAGTATCACATCGTGCCCGAAAATCGGGCTGCATTTCTTGAGGCTATCGCCCCGATCGCTCACGAGCGCAAGCGCGACGGTGCCTATGCCTGGGGCTTGTTTCAGGATACCGCCCAAGAGACACGGTATCTCGAAACGTTCTTGCTCGACTCTTGGCTCGAGCATAGGCGTCAGCATCAACGTGTGACCAAAGCCGATCGGGCTGCGCAGGAACGACTTCGAGAACTCACATCGAGCGAGCCTCGCGTCACACACTACATCGCCGGCGAGGTCCGGGGCTAAGCGGGGGGCGAAACGAGCGCAGAGATTCGCGCCGTCGTTTCCCAGCATCCGCATCCTAGCCGCCAGTCGACCACACTGGACGTTGCGTCGATTTGCGTCTATTCCCCAGCGGGCGCGGGCGACCGTAGTGTGATAGCTTCGTTCGGTCAGCTTCGCTCCTGGTTTGATGCGCACTACGCAGGCAGTGTGCGAGACCGACCGACCCGGCCGCTAGAGGTGCGCACAGCGGCCACACGCCTTGAGCGAAGGCGGGCGTTGCCCCTGATTAGCTGAATGACGGGGTGAAGGGCTATCTAAGCGCCAGACCGGTTCCAATCACTGCTACACGACGGTTTCCAGCGACTTATCTCCGATCCGGACCGGCGCTGCTTCGATCAGGACGAATGCCATGCGGGCCCAGTGTTCGCTCCGGCTGACCCAGGCGTGATTCGTGCCACGCTGGATGACGATGTCGCCGGATTTCAGTCGCTTCACCTCGCCGCTATCGAGCTCCAGATCGATCTCGCCGTCGAGAACGATTCCATAGTCAAGGGAGCACGTTCGATGCATGGGGGAGCGGCTTCCGGGTGCGAAGTCCACGATGCGGAGTACCGTGCCGCCGGGTGAGGTCAGACCGACCCGCCGTAGCGCGCCATCGAAGTCATCGTTATTGTCCGCCGGCGAACCAGCCGTCGACCAGAGCAGTGTGAAACGCGCCTGCCCACCACCGATTTCCGTCGGCTCGGCGGGCGCATCGTTCGCGACGATGGCCAACCCGTTCCTATCGTGTCCGGTCACGACGCGACGAATGGTGTTCGACATATGTAATTCTCCGCAGTGCTGTTCAACGAATGATGCGCTGTAAACGAATATCGGAGCTGCCGCAGGTGGTGATTCATAGCTGACGAACGGTCCCGCCTCGATTTCGAAGAAGCGCAAGCCCTGCCAGCTTGCGGGTATTCCCCGATTCAGAGCGGTACCGCGACGATTCGACGCAGCGCCCGCAGAACCGAGGCGAAGTTTTGTCCGCCAACCTCAACCCCGCATATGCTCGAGTTCCCGGCCACGCGTTTCGGGAACAACAAGGCGCACAAAGATGAACGAAAGCACCGCGAAGGCCGCATAGCCGAGGTAGGTCAGTGCGAGCCCAGGTGCCACAGCGAGCGCCGGGAAGCTCACCGAAACAGCTGTGTTAGCGAACCACTGTGCGAACCCTGAAACTGCGAGCCCCGAGCCGCGTATCTGATTCGGGAACATCTCCCCAAGCATGACCCACATCACGGGCCCCCAGCTCAGATTGAAAAAGATCACATACAAATTCGCCGCGATGAGCGCGAGCAAACCGTAATAACCCGGGAGCGATTCAAGACCCACCTTCGTAGTGACAGCACTAGAGAAAGCAAGCGACATAGTCCCTAGGGTGACCGCCATGCCGGCCGAGCCGATCAAGAGCAGCGGCCTACGTCCCAATCGGTCCACGACCGAGAGGGCCGCTAGGCAGGAGCCGATCGACAACACGCCCGATAGAATGTTGGTTTTCAGCGCGTCGCTCTCTGAGAAGCCGACTGTTTGCCACAGTGCGGCGCCGTAATAGAACACGACATTGATACCGACAAGTTGTTGGAATGCTGCCAGGCCGATGCCAGCCCACAGAATCGATCTGACCTTTCCCGTCGTCTGGTCGATCAAGTCTGTCAGTCGCGGCCGCCGCTGATAGGCGGCGAGCGACGCCTCAATCTCTATAACCTTGCGATCGGCCTCGACCGCGCCGAACAGCCGCTTGAGTATGGCGTGTGCTTCCTCGCGGCGCCGAATCATAACGAGGAAGCGCGGCGACTCCGGAATGCCGAGCAGCGTGACGAGATAGATCACGGCCGGAAGCGCCTGCAGCCAGAACATCCAACGCCAAGCAGGCAGCCCAAACCACAGGATCGCGATCGACCCACCAGCGAAGTGCGCCAACACGTAGTTCACTAGGAAGGCTCCGGTCAGCCCGGTGATGATCATCACCTGCTGCACGCTGGACAGGCGCCCCCGCACGCGCGCCGGCACCACCTCCGAAATATAGACCGGAGAGATTACGCTGGCCGCCCCGACCCCCAAACCCCCGATTATACGGGCGACGATGAAGACCGCTGAGCTCGGCGCACTGCCGGCCATGAATGCACTAAGCAGGAACAGGAGCGCCGCGAGGCGCATAACGCCGCGGCGGCCGATATGATCTGATAGTCGGCCGGCGCAAAACGCGCCGGCAGCCGAGCCGAGCAGAATGGCGCCGACATTGATCCCGATGCCGAGCCGGCCAAGGGCGAAGGCTGCTTCTAGGCCCTTCTGGGTTCCATTGATGACGCCGGAGTCGTAGCCGAACAGCAATCCGCCGATCGTTGCGACCGCGACGATCGCAATGATGAACGCAAAGTTGGCATCGGCGAGGCTGTGCCCGGCAGCCGATTTCTTCTTGGAAATGGATAACATTGTCATTCGACGCAGCGGCTGGTCGGCTCGAGCGGTTGCAGCGCGTGTCCGATGCGCTGGAGCTCCGCATCCACTTCCTGCGCCGTAACCACATATCCGTCGGGAAGGTCTCTGAAGTCGGGTCTCACGCCGGGCCGAAACCACCATTCCAGCGGTACCTCGTCTATAGTGATCGAGCGCTCGCCCTGGTTCATTGTCGAATGAAAGTGCCAGGGCGCATCCAGCTGGGTGCCGTTGTGTGTAGACGGTGAACCCATTCGGCGGCTGCAGCCTCGCCGTCGGGGAAATCCTCCAGCTTTACGCCCGGTAGCATGCGCACGAACTCGCCCACCGTGTCGTGGTGTCGCTGATACTCGATCCGTGGGGCAAGCGCCGGCAGATCTGAGAGGGCATCGTTCTCGAGGTAGATTGAAAGATCGACTAGTCGTCTTCCCATAGAGATGGCGTCCTCGCTGCAGATCGCGCGCCCGAAGCGTGCGGTATGCGTCGCTGGCTTCCAGTTTCACCGAGTCTAGCGAGTCCCCGTAACCGGCGCGATCACCGACTGGGCACCCAACTTTGGACGAGCCCGTCGGACGGCCCGCTGCCATCGTTCACGCCGATGCGCCGAATCGAAACATACCATTAGCGCCCGCCCGTATCTGCGACGTATCGTGGCTACGTATTGCCCGGTGTCCCAGCTTCTGCGCGAGGGTTTCGCCGAGCGTGAGGAGAACTGCATGAGCCTTCGAGCGTCCATCTTGCTTACCACTGTGGCGCTGGCAACACCATGGGCGATCTCTCTCGCGTCAGCCGCTAACGGCCCGACAGTGACAGTCGCGGCGGGACAACTCTCCGGCACGCGAAAGGGTGGTGTTGAAGCATATCTCGGCATTCCGTACGCGGCACCGCCCGTCGGGGGCTTGCGTTGGCATGCGCCTCAGCCGCTTCAGAGATGGGCGGGCGAGCGCGACGCGACGCACTTCGGCGCGAGTTGCTATCAGATCTGGCCGCCGCCATTATTCGGACCCTACACCTCGGAGTACATTGATACCCCGCCGCCGAGCGAGGATTGCCTTTACCTGAACGTGTGGACCCCGGGTGTTGCCGCGGGTCATTTGCCGGTGATGGTGTGGATTCACGGTGGCGGGTTTCTGGGCGGGTCAGGTGCCGTTCCGATTTATGACGGAACGACACTCGCTGCCCAAGGTGTGGTCGTCGTGACGATCAACTACCGAGTCGGTCCCTTTGGCTTCCTTGCCTTGCCTGAACTTAGGGCGGAGTCCCCGCATGGAGGCTCGGGTAACTACGGCCTGCTGGACATGATCGCGGCACTCAAGTGGGTCCAGCGAAACATCGGTGCCTTCGGAGGTGATCCGACTCAGGTGACCATCGCTGGTCAATCGGCGGGTGCTGTTGCCGTGAACGACCTCATCATGTCTCCCGCGGCTTCGGGACTCTTTGCCCGCGGCATCGCAGAGAGCGGTTCGGGAATGGGAGTCCGGGCGCTCTCCGTCGCTGAGGCCGAGCACGCCGGCGTTGCCCTGATGCAGGAATTGGGGGTCGCATCCCTCGCCCAGTTTCGCGCGCTTCCGCCGGAGCGGATTCAGGCAAAAATCAAACTGCCCATCGGAGGCTCGGATCCAGACTCAAAGCCACGGCGGGTTCCGTTTTCCCCTGTCCTTGAAAAATCCGTCTTGCCGGCGGATCCAGATGATCCAACGGCACCGCTCGCATCCAACGTGCCGCTCCTTACGGGTTACAACGCAGACGAAGCGTACGATCCGAGTGTGAGAAGCACTCCGGATGGGTTCGAACGCCTGGTGCGCGCGCGCTACGCGGCCGACGCTGAACGGTTCTTGGCGCTATATCCGCATGCCGATGATGCGGAAGCGACCTCGGCCACGCGCGAGCTAGCCCGCGACCGATACATGGCTGCGCTGATCCTTTGGGCGAGGCAGAGGACGCGCACATCCGGACGGAAGGTTTATGCCTATCTCTTCGACCATGCAGTCCCGACCCCAAAACCGCCGAGCTGGGGTGCATTCCATACGGCTGAGGTGCCTTATATCTTCGGCGTGCTCGATCCCAAACATCGACCGTACACTCAAGCGGACAGCCGTGTGTCGAGAGCGGTTTCTCGCTACTGGATTAACTTCATAAGTCGAGGCAATCCGAACAGCCCAACGCAGTCCACGTGGCACCTAATCGAGCCGGCCTCGGCGGAGGTGATGGAACTCGGCGATCAGCCCGGGCCAAGAGCTGCCGTGTCTTCTCGTGAGCGACTCGAAGCATTCCAAGCGTTTCTTGCTCACGGTGGTCAGCTTTCGCTTTTCTAGCTGAATATGGCGGCCACGCTAGGTGGTCGAGGAGCGCATGCCAGAGAGATGGCTCGCGCGATGTTATCTCCCAGCGCTCCTTGTTGATCTTCGTACGCCGGCACCCTCAGGGGAACTGTCGATGAACAGGCACAGAGAAGCTCTTGGCGCGACGCGCACCCTGCTGACGGCGCATTGCACCGTGACGCGCCGCGCCTTACTGCACACGGCAGGGGGCATTGCTTTTGCGTCGTGCTGCCCAGGCGGCGCGGTCTTCGCTGAAACATTCACGCGGCGCATTCCGCAGGCGCCCTCGGCACGGGTCATTGTAGACAACGACCTCGGCGGTGACCCGGATGGCCTCGTGGCGCTGGCACACCAGCTACTGACGCCAAAGACAAAGACGGTACTGATTACCACAACGGCGCTGGACCCACGGTCCGGCAAGGCGCGCGCCGCAGCCGCTCGCGAAGTGGCGCAAGAACTTATGCGGCGCCTAGAGATAGAACCTGCACCTCCGGTCGAGGTCGGAGCCGAGACCCCGGCGACGGGCGCGTCGCCCGCCGCGAAGGCGATTGTAAGCGAGGCCATGCGTGATGATCCGCTGCCCTTGTTCCTAACCTGCGGCGGCCCACTGACCAACGTAGCCGCGGCGTTGCTCTTGGCGCCGAAGATCGCACAACGGATGACACTCGTTTGGATCGGCGGAGGTGCGTACCCACATGGCGGGTGGGAGTACAACCTCGCGATGGACGTCGATGCGGCGCGGCACGTGATCGAGCACACCGATGTGCCGTTGTGGCAGGTGCCCCAGAGCACCTATCGTCTGATGGAGTACTCGATCGCCGAAATGACGGCGGACCTGCGGCCGATCTCTCCGTTTACAGAGTGGCTTTACGACCGATTCACGTCACCACCGGACTTCATCAAGCTGGGAGGCACTTGGCCATTGGGCGACAGCCCCTTGGTACTCGTAACGGCACTCTCCACAGAGAGTAGCTCCTATGTGAACCGCGCGGCACGGCGGATAGAGGCGGATCTCCACTACGGTGCAGAGATCCCTGGTCGATCTGTCAGAGTATTCGAGTCTGTCGATGCGCGATTGGTGTTTGCAGACTTTCTTGCGCTGCTTCGCTTGCACGCAAATAAGGGAGTTTCGTCGGTGTCGCCACCTTTGCAACGAGGCGACCAGAGTCGATCGAGTTAGGAGGCGTTCATGTGCGTGAACCTACTCAGGGTGATCATACTTGCGATCGTCGTTGGGGAACTCTGCGCCGCCCGCGCGCATGCCGATGACCTACGGGAGGGGTTTCAGAGCCCACCGAGCTCAGCGCGCCCACGAACGTGGTGGCACTGGATGAACGGAAATGTCACCAAGGACGGAATCGCCAAGGATCTGGCGTGGATGAAGGAGGTTGGGCTAGGCGGTCTGCAGAACTTCGACGTGAATCTCGCAACACCTCAGATCGTTGCCAAACGCTTGGTGTATATGACGCCGGGGTGGAAGGCCGCGTTTCGTTTTGCCGTGGGACTGGCTCAAGAGAAAGGACTCGAATTCGCGATCGCATCCTCACCGGGCTGGAGCGAGACGGGTGGACCGTGGGTTCCCCCGCGGGACGGCATGAAGAAACTCGTGTGGAGCGAGACCCTGGTTGCGGGGGGCGTAGCGTTCAACGGTCAGTTGGCCTCTCCGCCCACCATGACCGGTCCGTTTCAGGACCTGCAGGCAGTCGATGAACTCGCGGCACTTCAGGGCGGATCTCATCGAGAGCCGCGATCTGCTTACGGGGACGTCGCCGTGCTGGCCGTACCAGTTACGAACGGGGGTCGGGAGGAGCTCCCGCGTGTGACATCGGGTTCCGGCCAAGTTCTCGACGCCGCGTTGCTGTCGAACGGCAAACACGACACTCCAGTTGCGATCGACCCTGGTGCCGGCGGAGCCCCGAGCGTGATTCATCTGACATACCGAACACCACGCGCGATTCGTTCCGCAACGCTGTTCGTCGTGGACGCGGTTCCGGTGTTTGCCGATCCAGCACTACTACCCGTGCTCGAGGCGCATGCGGGCGGGGGTTGGCAAAAGGTTGCGGAATTCCCGCTTGCAACTTCTCCCACGACGGTGAGTTTTGCGCCGATCAAGGCGCGGGAATTCCGCGTCGTGTTCGCGTGGAATACGGCTGCGCGCCGCGTCGGGGAGGGGGAGGGTGCGCCCGGGAACGCGTTGACGATGCTTTTCCCGACCGGGCCATCTCCAGGACCTGTAAAGGTTGGTGAGCTGCGGCTAAGCGGCGAGGCAAGAATTGATCGTTACGAAGCCAAGGCGGGTTTCACGGTGGTTCGCGATTACTACGCGTTGGGATCGCCCGATCCATCGGCCCGTGGTATAGACCCGCGACAAGTCGTTAATCTTACTTCCAAGTTAAAGCCAGACGGCCGTCTGGACTGGACTCCGCCCCCGGGGCAGTGGCGCGTTCTGCGGCTGGGCTGGTCCCTGACCGGTGCCACCAATCACCCGGCTGCCTCGGAGTCAACGGGTCTCGAGGTCGACAAGTACGACGGTGCGGCGGTGCGCCGCTATCTTGAAACATACCTTGGCCTTTACCGCGATGCCGTTGGTCGGGAGCGCATGGGTGCCAGCGGAATTCGTGCGTTTCTCACTGACAGCATCGAAGTAGGACCCTCCAATTGGACGCCCGGGCTCATCGGGCAGTTCGAAAAGTTACGCGGCTATGACCCGCGTCCCTGGCTGCCTGCACTGACCGGCACCCTCATCGGCTCCGCAGCTCAGAGTGATGCATTCCTCTATGACTTCCGTCACACGCTGGCAGATCTGATCGCCCGTGAACACTACGGCACGGTGGCGACTGTCGCTCACGAATGGGGACTGACGCTCTACGGTGAAGCACTCGAGGACGGGCGACCGGTCCTTGGTGATGACATCGCCATGCGATCGCATACCGATATCCCGATGTCGGCACTTTGGATGTGGAACAGGGGCCAGACCGCGCGCCCGACTTTGATCGGTGACATGAAGGGCGCCTCATCGGTCGCGCATCTGTATGGCCAGAAATTCGTGGCGGCCGAGTCGATGACCTCGACCATGGCAGCCTGGGCGTTTGCGCCGTCGGACTTACGGCGGGTCATCGACCTTGAGTTCGACGAAGGGGTCAACCGTCCGGTGATTCATACATCGGTGCACCAGCCGGTTGATGACAAACTGCCTGGATTAGCGCTCGCGACATTCGGCCAGTACTTCAATCGCCATGAGACTTGGGCGTCGATGGCGCGACCGTGGATCGACTACATCGCCCGAAACGCCTTTCTGCTGCAGCAGGGGGAAAACGTCGCGGATGTAGCGTACTTCTACGGCGAAGAGCAACCGATCACGGCGCTCTATGCGCTTGAAACACCCAAAGACGTGCCGCGGCAGTACGCGTTCGATTTCGTGAATGCGGATGCGCTCAGCAACGCGATGTCGGTTGAGGGGCATGAGCTGGTCGCGAAAGCGGGCGCCCGCTACCGGGTGCTGTACCTCGGCGGTACGAGTGAACGGATGACACTGCCGACCTTGCGACGGTTGTCGGCGCTTGTCGAAGCCGGTGCGACTGTTGTTGGCGTGGCGCCAAAGGATTCCCCCAGTCTTACTGACGCTGCCACTGAGTTTGCGGCACTTGTGCATCGGCTCTGGCCGGGTGGCGCAACCGCAGCGGTGGGCAAAGGGCGGGTCCTGGCAACCCATGACGTGGAATCCGCGCTTGCGGACTTGGATGTCACTCCCGATTTCGCGTTCAGCAACGCCAACGGAGACGGCGAGGTCTTTTTCGTGCATCGCAAGCTCACCGACGGCGACGTCTATTTCATCGACAACCGAAGCAATCGGCCCGAGAACATCGAGGCACGATTCCGGGTCAGCGGGCGCCGCCCGGAGATCTGGTATGCCGACACCGGAGCCGCGGAGGCTGTCAGCTACCGCTTCGAAGGCGACAGGACGGTCGTGCCGCTTGGGCTGGAGGCGGAGGAGTCGTACTTCGTTGTGTTTCGTGAAGCTGTGAGCGCCTCGGAGGCTAGCGTCGCACCGCGCTCCTACCTACCCGTGCTTGACGTTCATGGGCCGTGGCAGGTTGCCTTTCAGCCGGGCCGGGGTGCGCCGCCCACTGCACGTCTGGAGACATTACGTTCGCTGAGTGAGGAACCGGAGCCCGGGATTCGCTACTTCTCAGGCATCGCCACCTACCGGGTCCGCTTTACCCCACCTCGGGATCTCACGTCCGAAACCCCGCTCGTGGTGGATCTGGGAAGTGTGGGCGACATTGCCGAGGTGAGTCTCAACGGACGGGCCGTTGGAACCGTTTGGAAGCCCCCGTATCGCGTGGCGGTCACCGCAGCCGTGCGTCCAGGCGAGAACGAACTCGAGGTGCGCGTTGCCGACTTGTGGGTCAACCGCCTGATCGGTGACGCCCAGCCGAGTGCCGCGAAGATCACGTACACGACCCTTCCGACTTACCGTGCCGACGCACCCTTGCGTCCTTCGGGGCTCATCGGGCCCGTAAGGTTGCTACGGCCAGTGCAACACTGACGCGCGGGCCGGGTTAGAGCGGCTGAGCAGTGATTTCGAACATTTGCCGCGTGATCGCGGCGTAGTCGAGGTTCTCGCGCAAGCCCATCTGGTACTCGCCTACGGCGATCGAGTTCTCGACAATGAACCGGCAACGTTCGCGCCGCCGGGCGAGGAAAGCCGTGAATGCCGTTGACACGTCCTGATGCCGAGTGAGCTCCTCGGCGAGCACCACTGAGTCCTCGATGGCCATGCCGGCCCCTTGGCCGAGATGCGGGGTCGTTGCGTGCGCGGCGTCGCCAATCAGAATGACCCGGCCCTTGTACCAGTCACCTGGCAAGAACACGCATTCGAGGGGCCTATATACGACCTCATCGTCAACGGTGATGTGTTCGGCGAGCGCGGCGATGGCTGGAGGCTGACCCGCAAGACGCGAACGCATCGCGCCGGCGAGGCCCGCGCGCGACAGACGAGGGTTTCCCGGCTCGACCGTTACCATGTACATGTACATCAGCGAGTCAGAGATGGGAACAAGTCCAACGCCTATACGTCCGGCGTAAACGTGAAGCGTGGTCAACCCCGGAGGCCGCGGAAGGTTGTAGCGCCAGACGGCTTGACCCGTGAACCTCGGGGCTGGCACGTCCGGAAACAGGGTCGTGCGCGTCTGTGAGTAAAGCCCATCCGCGCCAACGACGAGGTCGTAATGGTCTACCACTCCGTCACTGCACTCAACGCGCACGTTGCTGCCCTCATCTGCAATGCGCTGCGCCGTCGCGCCAAGTCGAATTCTTGCACCGCAACTCTTGGCGGTTTGGCCCAGGAGCTTGTGCAGAGCGCGTCGGGAGATACCGAGGTTTGCCGGCAGGTCTGCACCAACCAGCCGGGGGGAAGGGATCTCTGCGATTAGCGAGCCGTCAGGTGCGAACATGGTGACGCCCGAGAAAGGAAAGCCCGCCGAGACGTATTCATCGAGAATTCCCAGCTGTGCGGCGGCCCTCACGACATTGGCCTGCTGGATGATGCCAACACCGTACACGGACCAGGACGGATCACGCTCGATGACATCAATCCGATTTCCCTGTCGACCCAGGGCAATCGCCGAGGTGAGGCCAGCGATTCCGCCACCAATGATAAGAATGGATCTTCTTGGCATTTGATAGGTTCCGCTGTAGGTCACCACGCCGCCTTCGTGGCGGATTAGAACGTGGCGGATTAGAACGTCACTTTTAATGCGACACCAAGCCGAAGTCAAACGATTCGATTGCTACGATCGGCTTCAGAAACGTGCCGAGCCTGCAGCGCGACGCCAGTGGATTGCACTCCGATGGAGCGATCGCAAGGAGACAGCGCACGCTTTCACAGTTTGTCCGGTAAGCACGCGAGGGGTTCTAGGTCGGCAGCAGACAGGCGCTCCTGCCCCCTGGACGACAGCATTCAGCCGCTTCCTAGCTCTCGGATCTAACGGGTACAGACCGCGAGCAGCTCGCAGCCAGCACGCGTTTCGGCCGCGCAGGAGCCTGATGTTGCTGCCTTGGCCACATGTCAATTAGAATGTTCGTTCTGAGCATCCAATAGGCGCAATTCGATTGAGGCGGCGAGCGACCGCGCACTGGATTGATCGATCGAGCACACGTGGGAAGAACTTATCAAGGTAGGAACCCTCAGCTACCGATTTCGATCTCTCGCGACGCGCACAGGCCTCCACTATCCTCTTGCGGCGGTTGTTCCAGACACTGGGAAGACTATGGACCGGCGTAGTTTCTTGCTGGGCGGGGCCGCAGGTCTGCTGCGCGCGCCTCTTCACGCTGCGGATTCTCCAGTCGTACCGCACCAATCCGCGCTCAACGTCGAGGTCGATCTCGCTCGCTCTGTCGGACCGTTAGCACACAATTGGGAAAACTGCGTCGGCTCGGATCGCCTCGCTGTTGCGATGCGCGAGCAATGGCTCAAGGATCTGGCTACGACGCACAAACTTTGTGGGTTCCGCTCTGTGCGCTGCCACGGCTTGTTCGATGACGAGATGGGGATCTGCCCGGATGTCAATGCGGCGGGACCCATCACAAGCTTCGTCTACCTCGATCAGGTTTACGATCGGCTGCTCGAGATCGGTGTGCGGCCGTTCGTTGAGCTCAGCTTCATGCCAACTGCTCTCGCGTCGAGCCGCAATGCGGTCTTCTGGTATCGGGGTAATGCGTCGCCGCCGAGACGCTTGGCTGATTGGGTGGCACTCGTCGAGGCGTTCGCTCGTCACCTGATCGGGCGTTACGGGATCGCGGAGGTCTCCCAGTGGCGTTTCGAGTGCTGGAATGAACCAAATTTGAGCTTCTGGGCGGGGACGCGGGCCCAATACTTCGATCTATACCGGGAAACCGCGAGAACACTGAAACGCGTGGATGAGCACCTGCAGGTGGGCGGCCCTGCAACGGCTGAGATGATGTGGATAGCGGATTTCCTGGGTTTCTGCTCGAGCAATCGTGTGCCGGTCGATTTCGTCAGCTCACACATCTACGCCGATGACCCGCAGGAGAACATTTTCGGTCAACCCGAGGTCTATCCATTCGAGCAAGTAATCCCACGGGCTCTTGCACAAGCACGGGTTCAGATGTCCGCCGCAGGCTTTGGAACGTTGCCCTTAGTTATTTCGGAGTGGTCCTCGCAGAATCCGGCCTTTATTGCACAGACCATTCGCGACTGCCTTGGTTTGGCGGAGACCCTTTCATATTGGACATTCGATGCGGTATTCGAGGAGCAAGGCCCGCCGCGGAGTTTCTTCAACGACACGTATGGTCTCATCGGACAATCAGGCGTGCCACGTCCCTCATTGCATGCGTTCACACTCCTGCATCGGTTGGGGAGTCGGTTACAGGCGAGTCATGGACCGGTCTTGGGCTCGACGAGAGACGACGGGTCTCACGCCGTCCTCGCCTGGAACCTGGTGCCGCGTCGAACTCGCACGAGCGCGGGCGCCCCGCTGGCTGCATACCGGGGCGAGAATCTTGCGGCGCGCGACACGCGACGGCTCACCTTGAAGCTTGGAGGTACGGACGCACGCGTTGCGAGACTCACGATTCTTGACCCGGCAAGCGCATCGGCCATGCCCGCCTATGAGAGGATGGGAAAACCCGAGTTCCCATCCCGCGCGCAGATCGAGGTACTGAGGCGCGGCGCTTCAATACCAGCGTCCGAGCCAGTTACGCTCAACGGAGGGCTCCTCAGTTTTGATCTGCCCGCCAATGCAATTGCTCTTGTCGAGGTGCCAGTCGCATGAATTTTTGTTCAGTGGCTTGCAACGTTACATCCCTTGTACTTGCGATATATCCCTTCGCGCTCCGTGCACAGAGCTGCGTTCCATTGGATGGCGTCTGGAAGCTTACGCCGAAGTCCAGCTATCTCGGGTCGGGGCTGAGCTTCAATCCCTATTACACCATTACAGGGATCCAGCTGACGATTCGTACGGAACAGTCGCAGATCGCCCAGGAATGGAATTTCACTGGGCCCCATATCCAGCGGCACACCGTCTACAAGCTCAACCCTGACGGTGTAAGGGCCGCGACGGCGATCGCCAACGCGACCGACTTCGAGTACATCGCTACCACGGCGGTTTGGCAAAACTGCACGTTGATCGTCACCGGCCTGAGCCGGTTGTTTGGTCTCGAAGTCTCGACGACCAACACGTATGTCGTGTCCGAGAATGGGACTACGCTGACGATTCTGCAGTACGGCGAGAGTCCGATCTCGGTGGTGGATCGGCGACTCGTGTTCACTAAGTGACCACAACTTCCCAAGATAGGAATTGAGCAGTGGAAGACTGGCGGTCCGCGTGTGATGCCAGGTACCTCACCCGGTACAGCACTACCCCAGCGGCAGCCGATGGGATTAGGGACGTGCACTCCATCGAGGCTGCCGTCCGAAGCTCAACCGCAGCGCGCAAAGGCGAGTTCGTGTCAAGCCAAGGCAGCAGGACTGGTGCACCCGGGAGCGGTTCGACGCAAGCCTCGCGCTAGACCGACGATACAGGCACCGGAATGGGCAGTCGATAGCCAGGCAAGTCCATATTGGTAACTCTATATTGGGCGGTGCATTCTTATGATGAACCTGCGGCAGCTGGACCTGAATCTGCTGGTCGCGCTCGATGCGCTGCTCACTGACTGCAACATCACTGAAGCGGGCCGGCGTGTTCACGTTACGCAGTCCACCATGAGCGGGTCGCTGGGTCGACTCCGAGAATTCTTTGGTGACGACCTGCTGGTACCCGCGGGGCGGCGGATGATCCCGACCCCCTTCGCCGAGTCCCTTGCCCAGCCCGTGCGCGAAGCGCTCCTTCAGATCAAGACCGTGTTGCACGCGAAGCCTCAGTTTGACCCGGCAACTTCAACGCGCCGCTTTTCACTCATGATGTCGGACTACGTTTCTACGGTGTTGATGCCGGAGGTGTTGCGGAGGGTCGAGGAGCACGCACCCGGGGTGAGTTTCGATGTGCAGTCGAACGATGTAACAAATCCGCACGAGGTGCTTGATCGTGCCGATGTCGATTTCCTCATCATGCCCGAGCACTTTCTTTCGGCGGAGCATCCGAGCGAGGCGCTGTACAACGAGGGTTACGCCTGCCTCGTCTGGAAGGACAATCCGCTCGTCGGTACCTCTATAAGCCGGGAGCAGTACTCTAAGCTTGGCCACGTCCTGCTGCAGTATCGGACACGAGCCCCATTCTTGGATGAGTGGTTCTTGAGCAAAAGTGGAATCGTAAGGAGAGCGGAGGTTCTGGCGAGCAGCTTCAACGCAGTGCCGCAACTTGTCGTAGGCACGCGGCGGATCGCCACCGTGCATCGCCGCCTGGCCGAGTTCTACGCGCAATATCTGCCGCTGAGAATCGTGCCGGTACCGTACGAAATTCCGCAACTGACTGAGGCGGTTCAATGGCATCGGCATTTTACCGACGCACCCGGCCACCGGTGGTTACGTAGCATCTTGGTGGATTCAGCACGCAGGACAGGTCGAGAGTGTCTCGCCCTAAAGACAGCCATCTCGGCCGAGCAATGCGCGAGGTTCCCAACGCGCATATAACACTTGCAAGCCTCAATGTTCTGATGCGGTCGGGGTCCCCACGTTCCAGCGCGACTAAGTGAATGTATCGGGCGGAGCGATGGCTCCGATCGAGAAATGCGTGTTCTCCTGGCACGGTCTGCCGACTATGATTCTCCAACATTGTAAATGGCGACTGTCACGTCTTACTGAGCGAGGGCAAGACAGCTGTGCCCGAGGGTGCTTCTTGTGACCAACACGATGAATATTCTGGGTCTAGATTCACTGGTATTTGGTGTCAACGACGTAGCGGCCTGCAGCCGCTACTTCCTAGACTACGGATTGCAAGCATCCGGCGAAGGCACGTTCGAAGCACTGGACGGCACGTCCGTTGTGATCAAGGCCTCGGATGATCGAGGCCTTCCATCCGCGATGAGCACGGGATCACCGTTGCGCGAGACCGTCTACGGTGTAACTGACGCCGCGATGATCGAGAACATAGCCGCGGAACTCGGCAAGGATCGTGAGGTTGAGCGTCTCCCCAATGGGTCGATCCGGTGTCAAGATGACTGCGGGTTTACGCTTCGTTTCCAGCCTACCGTTCGCCGGGCTTTCAACGCTCCAGCGGAGCGCGTCAATTCACCGGGGGCGACACCAGCGCGCGGGATCAACGAACTGGGAGTTCATGCATCTGCAGCTGTACTGCCTCGGACCCTGTCCCACGTGGTTTATTTCGTTCCGGACTTTGCGAGGGCTGAAGCATTCTATGTGGAGCGTCTGGGCTTTCGCTGCTCGGATCGCTTCAAGGATGTGGGCCCCTTCCTGAGACCTGCGGGAACCACGGAGCATCACACGTTGTTCTTGATCCAGACCCCACCCGGTATGAAGGGTGTCGAGCACTTCACCTTCCATGTCGGAGGCCCAACCGAGATACTTTTGGCGGGTACGCGGTTTGTCCATCGCGGCTATCGGTCATTCTGGGGGCCCGGCCGCCACTTACTGGGATCAAATTGGTTTTGGTACTTTGACAGCCCGCTCGGGTGCCATGTCGAATACGATGCAGACATGGATCTGCACGATGACTCATGGAAGCCGCGCGCCGTGCCGCTCAACGCGGACACGTCGCAGTTGTTCCTGTTTCAACATCGAGACAAATGGGCCCCAGGAGGGCCACCTGCCCACTAAGAGCGTTGCGCGATCGCTGCGCTGAGTCCACCCCGTCTGGGTACGGCGACTTCCTGTCAGCGACGCGGCCGTCGCCGTGATTGGTGCGGGTGGCGGCGTCTTGATCCGTCATCGCAAGGAGACATGGGTGTCAATGTTTGAGTACTTCCCGGACAACTACGTCTGGAACCTCGCGGTCGACATTGCCATCGAGTCCGGCGCGCAGATCGGTGAAATCGACGAGATGTGTAGGCCACTGCGTGCAGCTGCCGCGGAGGGTAGGAAGCTTACGAGCGAAGACTTCCTTGAGCGGTGGGTGAGTATGGCCGATAAGCTGGTCGATCTGGCGGCGGAGGACGAATTTCGAGGTAGGAACTTCTCTGCCGGCACCAAGTTGCAGCGTGCCTCGCTCTACTACACCACCGCCGAACGAATGCAGGGGCAGGGTTCTGCCGCACGGGTGGAGACCTTCCGCAGGGCCCAGGAGACGTTTCAGCGTGCCATGCAACTAGGTGGCGAGAACTGTCGGCGCGTTGTTATTCCCTACTCAGATAGTTTCATTCCCGGACTCGTCACACATGCGACCGATCCATCAGGCCGCACTCCGTGGGTCGTGTACGTGAACGGGCTCGATAGCTGCAAGGAGCTGTTGTATTGGTCCGGCTTGCCGCAGGCCCTGGCGCGCCGCGGTGTCTCGACGCTGTGCGTCGATCAGCCGGGGACCGGGGAGGCGTTGCGCGTCAATGGCCTGCATCTCACCCACGAGGCTGAGAAGTGGGCGACACCGATATACGAATGGCTAGCCGTTCGGCCCGAGGTTGATGCGCGACGGGTCGGTATGGTCGGAATATCCCTCGGTGGCTACTTTGTACCGCGCGCAATGGCATTCGAACCACGCTTCGCTGCAGGGGCTGTGTGGGGTGCGAATCACGATTGGGCTGAGGTCCAGCAACGGCGAGTGCGGAAGGAGGGGGAGAACCCCGTCCCGCATTATTGGGAGCACGTTCGCTGGGTATTCGGCGCCAAGGACATGCCGGACTTCCTCGAGAAGGCGAAAGGCATGTGCCTCGACGGCATTCTCGAGAAGATCCGCGTCCCGTTCTTGGTTACACACGGGGCCCGCGATCGCCAGATCAGCGTTGAGTACGCGCAGCGCACTTACGAGCAACTCACCAACTCACCGCGCCGTGAGCTGAAGATCTTTTCCGACCGTGAGGGAGGTGTAGAGCACGTCGGAGTGGACAACATGAGCTACGGTCGTGATTACATTGCGGATTTTCTCGCCGAAGCGCTGCGAGGGGCCAACTTGCCTAGCATCAACAAGCACTCCTGATCACGGTAGGCCTCAGCGCTCTAGTCAGCCGACAGTCAAGGCGCCGTGGCCCCCGATACATCGGGTTTTCCGTTCCGAGCGAGCCGTCCGGCGAGCCATATTACCGCGGCCAGTGCGAAGCACAGCGCTCCGACCGCCCCAACGGTGTGTAAGAAGGACCCGACGAACGCCCCCAGAGCCGTCATGGCTAGCGGACTCACGAATGTTCCTGCGAAGAAGCACCCGCCCCAGATGCCCATCCCGCGGCCGCGATGTTCGAAAGCAAACTTCTGCAGTGCCCAGCCGATCAGGGTCGGTATGGCCAGGCCATTCCCAAATTGCGCGATCCACGCGAACAGCAGCGTTGCATGTGCATTGGATGCGATGCCAATTCCGCCATAGCCGACCGCGAGAGCAAGAAAGACGATGACGAACCGTGTGTTATCCGTGAACTTGGCCATCGCAGTGAAGGCCAACCCACCGCACAAGACACCCATGCTGGCGATGGCGACATAGACGCCGATGAGGCCCGTCGAGCTGATGCCATGCTCGGAAAACATGCGACCTAGCTGCACCGCTTGGACGTAGTAGAGGATCGCAACTCCGATTGTTACGAGGGCTACCGTGCGTGCACGTCCCCACGGAAAGGGGGTGCGCAAAGGCGCATGAATCGCGATTGCGCGGCGCTGCGGCTCAAATACCGCGAAGCTAGACCATAGAGCCATCGGTAATCCAATGAAGTACAGCAGGAAAGGGCCGTGCCAACTCAGTGACCCCAGGAAGGCGCCGGCCAGCACGAGGCCAGCTGCGGCAATTGGTCCGATGATGCTCAGCAGTCCCAGCCAGCGTTGACGTTGCTCTCCGACAAAGTAATCCCCCATCAGCGCGTTCTGGCAGGTGAGGATGGCGGCCTCGGCGATCCCGATCAGAAAACGTGTCGCGAGGACCGCATACAAATTCTCGAGCAGGACGGGCAACACACCGACAAGCGCGTACGCCACAGTGCTGGCCAGTAACAGCGGCCGTCGACCGAAGCGGTCGGCAATTGCGCCGGCGAGCGGTGAGAATACCGCTATGCAAAGAGAGGGCAGCGTTATGATCATCGGAACGAGGATTTCGTAACGCGGGACGCTGCGGAACCGCTCCAGGAACTGGGGCAGATTCGGCACCAGTGAAACGATCGCCATGGTTGGCAGGCAGGAGAGGAAAATCAGAACGATTCCCTGAGCGATCCCGGCCTGCCGAACCGCTTTCGATGGATCATCCGTGGAAGATGCAATTGCGTTCATGATATGGAGCGGTGCGACTCATCGTGAGTTCGCTCGAGCTTTCTCAGCAGAGCATGTTGGCGCCGCACTTGCTCGAGCGACGCCCAAGGCGTGCGCTCGCCTTCGTACTCGCTCGAAAGATACCCGCTGTAGCCCGCTTGCTTCAACACCGGAACTACACGCTCCCACGGGATATGCTCATCCACAAGGTCATCCGTTATCGAATGAAACTTTGCCTGGATGAAGACGACGTAAGGCGCGATTGCGAGAAAATCCTGAGGATCAACCCGAATCCCGTTGAGGAAATCGCGACGCATCTCGGGCGTTTCTCCCGGGAAATAGGGCAGCGGTCGATCCTGAAAGATCCCTGTATCAATGAGCAGCCCGAAGTTCTTGGTGCCCGTTCGCTGGATGAAATTCACGTAGGCATCGACAACCGGATGACGAATGGGGGTTGGTGCATGAATTTCTGGGCAGATGATCACATTGGAGACGTGGGCGAGGTCGAGCACGCGTTCGACGGACTCCTCCCAGATCGGATCAGGAACCAGATCGAATGAGATAACCCCGACCTTCGGGCGAACGAAACGAAAACCCAGCCGGGCGGCAAGCCGGATATCGCGCGCAAGGTCCTCGGCACCTTCCTTTGCCGTCATCGGCCGAGACAAGCGCAGCCGCGTATCAATCCAGCAACCGTAGTTGGTCGGCTCAAGTCCGTACCGCTCGAGCAGCACGGACCATTGTCTTATCCACCCGGTCGATGGCTTCGGGTAGCCCGGGATGTGGCCTTCCCCGAGGATCTCGATGCCCGTTGCGCCGACGTCGGCGACGTTCGCCATAGCGTCCTCGAGAGTCATGACGGTTCCCAGATCATCGGTGTAGCTGTACAGCGAGACCCCGTACTTGAATGCCTGTGTGCTCATAGGACGATCGTCGCCTTGCGACTCTCCTTCACAACGGAAGGTTGGAATTCGATCGGGATATAGGATTGGCGGATGCGTACCCCGACCGTGATCTCGTGCACTCCGATCGTTAACCCGCCCGGTTTGACCACTCTCACGATGGCCGCCTCATCAAGCTCCCAGCGCTGATCGACGGCCTCACGCAGTTCCGTCAAGGTGAATTCTCGTCCGCCGAGCTCGATGCGATTCGACTCGTACCCGTAGTGGGCGCCATCGACCGTGACATCCACACCATCGATCAGGCTTGCTCGAAGACCGCGGTAGGAGGGCAGTCGCAGGCGGAACTCAAAGCCCGTTGGCGCATCGCGCGGTCCGGTGTTGCGAAATCCGCGCGTCTGCACTAAGTGTCGCTCGAGCATGTCCACACCCTCCGTGGGCTGTTCGATCAAAACGCCGGCCGGCCGAGAAGCCAGTCAATGGCACATGATCCCAAGTCGCGAGAATATAGCCCACCAAACCATCGGTGGGCTCGATACGAGCTATTGAGAAAAGCGCGAACAGGAACAGCCGTGCTCGCTAGAATCGGCAAGGGGCCGGGAATAGAAAGCCACGCGTCAGATTCTAGGTAACACGTCTATGCAGGCCACACAAGTCGCGATCGTAGGTGCGGGCCCATCGGGCTTGCTGCTCGCGCAACTGCTGCAGGGTCAGGGTATCGACTCTGTGGTTCTAGAGCGCCACAACCGCGAGTACGTCGAGGCGCGCATCCGCGCCGGCGTGCTCGAGTCGACAACCGTCGAGCTCTTGAGGGAGGCGGGCATCGGCGAGCGCCTGCTGCGCGAGGGACTCGTGCACGATGGCTTCGAGCTGGCATTCGGGGAGCGGCTGCATCGCATCGACCTGAGAGCTCTCACTGGACGGCAGGTGCTGGTCTATGGACAGACGGAGATCCAAAAGGACCTTGGGGACGCACGTGCAGCGAGTGGCGCGCCGGTGGTCTGGGAAGCAACCGACGTGCGGCTCGAGAGTCTGGAGGCACCACATCCATGGCTGACCTACTCTCACGCCGGGCGCCGTCGCGAGCTGCGCTGCGAGTTCATCGCCGGATGCGATGGCTACCATGGAGTGTGCCGCGCAAGCGTGCCATCCGAGCGCATCACGTGCTACGAGCGAGTGTGTCCCTTTGGATGGCTCGGACTGCTTGCTGACGTACCGCCGGTGAGCGAAGAGCTCATCTACATCAACCACGAGCGCGGCTTTTCCTTGTGCAGCATGCGTTCGCGGACCCGCAGCCGCTACTATCTGCAATGTCCCCTCACCGATAAGGTGGACGAGTGGACCGACGAAAGATTCTGGAGTGAGCTGCGGCTGCGCTTGCCACCAAGATACGTCGAACGGTTGACCACCGCGGCTTCCATTGAGAAGAGCATCGCACCGCTGCGCAGCTTCGTAGCTGAGCCGATGAGCTTCGGGAGGCTGTTCTTGGTGGGAGATGCCGCGCACATCGTGCCACCCACGGGGGCGAAAGGACTCAACCTAGCTGCCGCCGATGTCCGCGTGCTCTACCACGGCCTTGCGGAGTATTACCGTACGGGCCGCGAGACGCTTCTGCAGGAGTATTCCGCACGTGCCCTCGGGCGCGTTTGGAAGGCGGTCCGCTTCTCGTGGTGGCTGACCTCGCTGACGCACAAGTTCACTGACGAGCCGTTCACGGACAAACTGCAAGCGGCCGAGTTCGACTACCTGGCTCATTCGCGAGCAGCGTCGGAAGCCTTGGCGGAGAACTATGTGGGCCTGTCGTTCAGCGAGTAACGACGCAGAATCGCACTTGCGCTTTTTAACAAGCACGGTCCACAGCTCGCTCAATTCGGCGCAATTTGGCGCAAGCCCGCGAGATTAGGGTTACCGGGAACTCGGAGGCCGCCGACCCCGCTCAAGCCTCACCCGGAAGCGCCCATCCGAGCTCGGCACTTCCTGGCCAAGCACATAGTGGCGCAGTGGCTCACAGTAGTAGCCCCCATCCGGGGGCGGAGGCGGTGCGCGCTGCTGCCGGCAACTCTGGCCGTCCCTAACACGCCAGGTCCCGGAGAACTGATCGAAGCCTGTACGGCCAGGGATCCCGCTCGCCCAGCCCCGGTAAGTGCCATCCGGGTCGGTCCAGAACCACATCTCCAGCGGTGTGTCGATTGCCTTATAGTGCAGCGTGTTGCCGTACTGGTTGTCGAGCAGGCGCGTACGGTCGCAGCCCGATGCGAAGAGACAAGTCGCAAAAAGCGCCGCTGCACCAGGGAGTTGACGCAAAATAGCGCTGATGGCGGTGAGCCGGCAGGGCATGCTCATGCCATGCGCGGAGCTTCTTCGATGATGACTCATCCTTTACACCTGCTCACTGAAAACAATGGGAAACGACTTGGACACGCAGCACGCGCGCACACCGAAGCAGAGACGCAGTCGCCAATCCTACGATCGCATGATCGAAGCGGCGACCGAGATCTTGCGCGAAAAAGGGCTTGAGGCGCTCACCCTGGCCGAGGTCAGCCGGCGTTCCCGTGTCTCGATCGGGTCGATCTACTGTCGTGTCGCTGGCAAGGAAGACCTCATTCGTGAGGTACAGGCCCGCGTTCTGCGCGAGATGGAGCACGAGTTCGCTATGCTGGTGAACCGCGTTCGCCGGCGAACGCTGCCATTGCGCGAGCTCGTACCCACGCTGGTGCGCGAACTGGCCCACTATTTGCGCCGGCATGCTGCGCTCCTCAATGCCTTCATGCAGCAGGGCGGGCGGGACACCCACGTGGCCTCCGTCGGCCGTCGCGCGCACCATCAGAACATGCTCGATTTCAAGCTGATTCTGCTGGAGCGTCATGCAGAGTTTCGTCACCCGGATCCGGAGCATGCGGCAGCTGCATGCTTCACCATCGTGTACGGAGCATTGGCTCGATATCTTGGCTTGGGCGCGACTCTGGGCGAGCACGCCGGAGCGGGGGAGGGCGACTGGAAGGAGCTGGTGGACGATCTCGGGCTCATGGCACTCGCTTACCTCACTGTCGACCCGACGGCGAAGCTCGAACATACCGCCTCTCGCGGACGCTGAGGGGCCCCAGCCCACCTGCGCCATCAAGCTGATCGTGGAGTGCATCGCCAAGACCTGGCGAATCCGTGTGGGTGGCGAACCCTGCTACACAGGCGAGTCCGACAGCGTCAGCGGCGCTGCGCGCGCGCGCCGCAGCCGTTCGACCCCTGGTACGAAGCCTCCGGTTTCCAGAAAGGAGAGGCTCGTATCCACTGCATCCAGGACGGCTTCCCGGTCTAGGAGCTCCATCTCGATCAGATACCATTGAATGGCTGTCGCGGCAGCGGCTGCGAGTAGTCTGGTCCAGTTGATCCCACCGGTTCCGAGCGGTGCCGAGGGCAGATAGAACACGGGTTCGGCTGGAGTGCTCCCGTCGCGGAGGTGCAGCGCGTAGAAGACTTCGGGCCGCTGTTCAAGGTAGGTGGCCGGATCGAGCCCATAGATAATGGCTCCGGAGGGGTCATACTCGATCAGGCAACGCCGCGGATCAGCCCAGTGCAGCAGCAAATTGGCCGGCAGATGACCGCGGCAGAGACGCCACAAGCTCGGCTGAGTGTGTACGACGAACCTAAGTCCGGCATCCGCGCATCGAGCGGCATGGAGCATCAGCTCTTCGAAGCACCGCTGCCAATCCGCAAGAGTAGGCTCATCTGGATGCGCGAACGAGCTGAGCGCGACGTACTGGCAGCCCACCTCGCTCACCCAGCGCAAGGTCGTCTGCGCTCGCTCCGGGGCGAGCTCGCGTTCATTGACCATAACACTCGGACAGGAGATACCCGCGGCTGCCAGACGCGCACCGATCTCGCGGGCGGGCAAGTCTGTGGAGAGGCCGAAATCTCCCCAGGCGTTCCCACGACATCCCGGGAACGACACCAACTCGAGCACACGCAGGCCGCGATCCGCCACCGCCGAAAGTCCATGCTCGAAGCCCGCGGCGAAGAGATGTCGCAGGCAGTGCGCCTGGATGCCGAGTCGGTCAAGGTTCATGCAGCAAAGCTTGCTCGTCGTTGTACTGATGGGTGGCCGAGGACCTTAGCTCAAGACTAGAACAACGATTTCAGAAAGTCACCCTGCGAGCGAGCCCTTGGAGGTGTACAGGTGCGCTTGACCGGAGCGCACAAGCGGTAGCTTCGACATGGGAAACAATGTATTCGGAAGTCAGTTCGGCAGCCGGCCGAGCCTTGCTTGCGGCGTGCTTTCCCAATTAGAATCGAAGTTCTTAAGTAAGACCATTGACCGCTTGCCAGTGCCGCACCATGGTCGAGGGTCGGGAAATGCACGTGGACCCCGCAGCGAGTCGTGAACCAGATCGTCAGTTAAAACGGCGTGACCTGCTGGGCGGCGCCGTGGCGGCGCTCGTGTGTCTGATGGCGCAGGCTGAGCCGCGCAGTCTCGCGGAGCGGTCGAGTGCGGATCCGCGCTTTAGCCTCGCGGATCGGCTGTGCGATTTGGTGATACCGCCGACGGACACGCCGGGCGGCTCGAAGGCCGGCGCGGCGGCCTTTGTCCTGCTGGCGATCGATCACAGCATGAACGCTCTTGATGGCGCGAGCTGGAACGCCGTCCGCGATGCACTACAAGTAGCGGCGGGTACGGACTTTCTGCGGCTTGAGCGGGCGCGACAGAGTGAGCTGCTCGAGGCTTTGGATGCGCGTGCATTTGGTCCGGTGCCCCCGATTTCAACCCCGTCCACTGCGATGCCCTCAACTGCGACCCCGTCGACGCTGACGGCCTCGAATCGCGTCGCGGAACTGGCTTGGCAACGTCTGAAACCCGCGATCATTGCCGGCTACTACACCAGCCAGATCGGGGCGAGCCAGGAATTGGTGTACGAGCCGGTGCCCGGGCCGCAGCGACGGAATTTCACGCTCACTCCGGACTATCGCGCTCGCTCCAATGAAGGCTTCGGAGGTGCGCTCTAGATGCCCACCTACGATGCGATCGTCGCGGGCTCCGGGATCACCGGCGGCTGGGCGGCGAAGGAGCTCACCGAGCGGGGACTCTCCGTACTGATGATCGAACGGGGCCCCTCGATCGAGCACCGCCGGGATTACACGACGGAGTTCACTCCTCCGTGGGAGCTGCCCTTTCATGGGTTTGGAGACCCGAAAGTGCTTGCGACCAGCAAGCGCGTACAGCAGTACGGCCGGATGGACGAGTGGACGCAGGGCATGTTCGTGGATGACGAGGTCGATATCTACGAGACCCCGCCCGAGAGCGCGTTTCGCTGGATCCGTGGTTATCACCTTGGCGGCCGCTCGCTGATGTGGGGCCGGCACAGCTATCGCATGGCACCGGTGCACTTCAAGGAGAACACCCGCGACAAACACGGTTTGCCCTGGCCAATCGGCTACGAAGACCTTGCGACTTGGTACGACTACGTCGAGCGCTATATCGGTGTCAACGGTACGGTGGCGGGGAATCTTCCGGGACTGCCCGATGGTCAGTATCAACCGAGCATGGGTTTCAGTGCCGCTGAGCAGCGACTTGCCGATGCGATTGCGGCCCACTACAACGATCGGCGACTGATCCCCGGACGTACCGCGAACCTCACGCAGCCGATCGGCGATCGTTCAGCATGCAACAACCGCGATCAGTGCGCGCGGGGCTGCTCCTTCGGCGCGTACTTCAGTACGCAAAGTTCCACACTGCCCGCAGCACGTGCCACCGGTCGGCTCACCGTCCTTACAGACACCATCGTGGACTCACTCGAATACGACGCGACGAGCAAGCGCGTCACGGGTGTGCGGCTCATCGATGCGAAGAGCGGCGCTGGGTCGATCGCGCGCGCAAAGCTGGTGTTTCTGTGCACCGGCTCGATAAACTCGGTCGGCGTTCTGCTGCGTTCGGCTTCGGAGCAGACTCCTGGGGGCCTCGGCAATTCGAGCGGCCTCCTCGGGCGCTATATCATGGACCATGCATTCGCCGGCATCATGCTCACGACCGTGCCGGGAATTGACGATCAGATGTATCTGGGCCGCAAGCCGAACGGCATCGTGCTACCGCGCTTCGTCAACATCAAGGAGCAGGAAACGGACTTCTTGCGCGGGTATTCCTATCAGGGAGCAAGCGGTCGGGATACATGGAAGCGCGGCGGGCACGGTCGCGGGATCGGCCTAACACTCAAGCAGAGCCTCGAGAAACCTGGCGGCTGGATAGTGGGATTCGGTATTTCCGTCGAATGTCTACCGCGGCCGGAGAATCGGGCGACCGTCACCTTCTCGCGCAAAGACAAGTACGGGCTGCCGCTCATGCACATCGATGTGCGCTGGAGCGACAACGAGCACAAGGCAGCGGCGCACGCGCGTCAGGAGGGCCGGGCCATGCTGGGGCTGCTCGGGGGGACACTGCTGCCGTACAGCGAGGAGATCGAACCCCCTGGCACGTCGATTCACGAAATGGGTGGTGCGTGCATGGGGAATGATCCGCGCCGCTCCGTGACGAACCGGCACAACCAGCTGCACGATGCGCCAAACGTGTTCGTCACTGATGGAGCCTGTATGAACTCCTGTGGTGACCGCAATCCCTCGTTGAGCTACATGGCCCTCACCGTGCGCGCCGCAGCGTACGCGGCCGAGCGTTTCAAGGCCGGCGCGTTTGCCTGAGTGAATATCGAGCTCGGCACGCCCGTCGGAGCGGCTGAGAACGAGCGGTTCTCGGCCGTGGTCCAGCGCAACGCGGGAGTAACGATCGTCGCCCTTGCGACGCTCCCCACGTTAGCCATCGCCGCACTGGTCCCCGTGCTGCCGCGCCTGTTCGAGCGTTTTCATGATGAGCCGCGTGCGCAATGGCTCGTCCCGATGATCCTCACGATCCCATCGCTGTGCATTGCGATCTTCTCCTCACCGGTCGGCACAATTGTCGATCGCTGGGGCCGCCGCCGCGTCCTGCTACCCGCGCTCGTGGCCTTCGCGACGTTCGGCCTCGCGCCGTTTCTGGTCGACAGTCTGTACGCGATCCTCGCAACGCGATTCGTTGTGGGGCTCGCCGAGTCGGCGATTATCACCGTCGGCAACTCTCTACTCGGAGACTACTACGACGAACAAGAGCGACGGATCTGGCTCGGGAGACAGACCATCGTGGGTCCCCTCGCGGCCTTCGTCTACGTATTCCTCGGCGGTGTACTGGGATCGGCGAGCTGGCGCGCACCCTTCCTACTGTACCTAGCGGGCTTCGTACTGCTCGTGCCGAGCATCTGGACGCTTCCGGAGCCGCCACGGGCCCCGGTTGAGCGTCTGGGTCAGAGCCTGGCGACGTTCCCATGGGCGATCGCGGCACAAGTGGGTGGGGTTACGGTCCTCGTCTCGATCATCTTCTTTGTTCAGGGCGTCCAGCATGGACGCATCTTTTCCGACCTTGGGGCACCCGATCCGACCCATATTAGCTGGGCCATCAACGCGGCTGGGACCGGTTCCGTGCTCGCCGGCTTGATCTATCGCTACTTGCCCCCGCGGCGCGTTACCACTTACCTGGCAATCATCTTCGCGGTCTTTGGCGCCGGCTATCTAGGCCTTGCGGCGGTTTCCAACTATCTCGTGGCAATCCCCTTCGACTTCTTGGGTCAGATCGGGTGTGGGCTGTCGATCCCGGTGCTCGTCGGGTGGACGCTGCGTAGCTTCCCGCTTGAGCACCGGGGTCAAGCCATGGGTGTGTGGGCGGCATGTTTCTTCGCCGGTGAGTTCGCCAGTCCGCCGGCGCTAACCCTGATCGCCCACAACCGATGGAGCTTTCTGCACGCCGTCGGAGTACTGGGAGCCGTCTGCCTGGTTTTCGCCGCCGTGTCGCTCGCGGTAGGCCGGCGCGAGCATCCTGGTACGAGTGCGGGTGTGCCCGCGCCCGGACATTGACGACATCGATTAGAACTCCTATTCTGATATAAGAACGACCGTTCTGATTGGCGTTTTGAGCCGCACGTGGAAAACAACTTCAGCCGCAGCCTGCTGCCGCCTGCCGAAGTGATCGTCGAGCCCGGCGAGCTGAGGCTCGGCGTACGGTTGCCCTGGTACCGTTCGCTGCCGCTCTCGGTGGTCGAGGTGGCAGAGCTGACGATCGACGGCCAGATCGTGCCGCATGGTGACATGCGCTTCAGCATCAACGACCGGATTTTCTCGCTCGGCGAACTTGAGAGCCAAACCGCGCAATGCTGGTACGTGCTCGATTCCGCGCAGCTATCTGTCCACCGTGCCCTCGACCCCACGAAGCCACATAGCATTGCCCTTACGCTCAACCTCTACCCGCCTTACATTCCGGGCCTCACGTGGGTGACACGCGGCTCGCTGACACTCGAGGCGCAGCCACAATGAGCAATACCGGTTTAGCCGGCGGCCTCAAGCTCGGTACGACGCTTTACAGCTTCACCCCCGTATTTCATTCCCGACAGGCCACGCTGGAGCAGCTGATTGTCAAGGTGGCGGAGCTCGGGGTGGGACCCGGGGTGGAGATCGTCGGGTTCCAGAGCATCCGTGGCTTTCCCGAGATAGGCGGCGAGTTTGCGGACCGGTTTCGCGCGCTCCTTGCCCAGCATCACCTCGTTCCCTCCTGCCTCTCTGTGAACGCCGACACCGGTATTCGTCGTGGGCGTCTGATGAGCATCGAGGAGACCGTGCAGTATCTGGAGCCGCAGATCCTGGCGGCTGCGCAGCTCGGCTTCCCGGTGGTGCGTACTCAGTTTGCGGCGCCGGCCGAAGCGCTCCGACGTCTGGTGCCGCTGATCGAGAAACTCGAGGTCAAGGTTGGTCCTGAGATTCACGCACCGCTCGGCGTTAACTCACCGCCCGTACTCGCATACCGAGAGATGTACGCCAAGACCAACTCACCATTCCTCGGCTTCATTCCGGACTTCGGTGCCTCGGCGCGCAGTCTGCCGGCCGCCTACCTCGATGTGCTGCGCCGTCGTGGCATCGAGGAGCGTGTGCTGGATCTCGCCTTATCCATCTGGCGAGGGCCGGAGGAGGCGGCATGGAAACGTGATGAGTTCAATCGTCGTGCCGCGCAGACGGGCATCGAGGCGACGAAGGCGAGCGCATTATCAGTGATGTTCAGCATGCTGAGCCCACAACCGCCCGCAGCTTGGCTCGAGATCATGCCGCAGGTGATTCACATTCATGGCAAGTTCTATGACTTCGATGCTGACGGCCGAGAGACCAGCATTCCCTATGAAGAGCTGCTGCCGGTTTTCGTGAAGGGCGGCTTCCGCGGTTTCATGTCGAGCGAGTGGGAAGGACATTTATACAGCTGGGAGTCTGGCTATGACTACGTGCGCAAGCACCACGCACTCTGCCGCCGCATCTTGGCGGATTTGGCTCGCGCGGGAGGCGGCCAGTAGAGAAGCACGCCAGCTCGCGGGCATACGGACCCGTTCCCAAACAAAGCGCAGGGCGAGGTGGCGTGCATATGGCACATCAGTCGGTCTCTAGGAACTACATTCCGCAAGCCGTCGCGTGGATGGCACTCGTGAGTTCGCTGGGCGGGTGTACCCAGAAAGCATCCGAGCCTCGAACCGATTCGGAAGATAATCGGCGTATCGTCAGCCAGTTCGTGCGCATCTTCTACGATGAGCGAGATGTCCGGCGAGCCTTCGAAGGCTACGTCGTGCCTGACTATGTTCAGCATAATCCCAATATTCGCGATGGTCGCGAGGCCGCCATCCAGGCGCTCACACCGCTGTTCAGCAATCCCAGTGTTCATCTGGAAGTGCGCCATGTCCTCGTGGATGGCGACATGGCAGTGGTACACCTCTTCGCACGCAGTGCACCGGATGCGCGCGGCGCGGCTGTGGCCGATATCTTTCGCTTGAGTCACGGCAAGATCGTCGAGCACTGGGACATCATCGAAGACATCCCCGAGAAGACTGCGAATCCGCACCCCATGTTTTGACCGGCTCAGGGTTCGATGTGCTCTCCAACCGAGCTCCGGTGGACCTGCGCACGCCATTAGGCTTGCGAGGAGATAAGCGATGGATGCACTGAATCGCCGCGAGGTGACAGTCGGGGTCGCGCTGGGTCTGGCATGCGGGAGCGTCCCGCAGCGTTCCATCGCTGCCCCTGACGCTCCACCATCGGAAGCATCGCGCGGCTCGCTCACGACCCCGCCCGAAGCCGTCGTCGCCACCACTTGCGGAGCAGTGCGCGGATTTTGGCGTAATGGCGTCTACATTTTCCGTGGACTGCCTTATGGTGAGGATCCCTCGGGGGCTCGGCGGTTCCTACCACCCAACCCTGCCAATCCCTGGACGGCCGTGCGGTCGTGCCTGAGCTATGGGCCCGTTTGCCCGCAACCGCGACGCGACTGGTCCAATGACGAATTGGCGTTTATCGCCGATTGGAACGACGGGTATCCCGGCGAGAATTGCCTCACGCTCAACATTTGGTCTTCGCGGCTCGACGCGAGCGCAAGAAGACCGGTTATCGTTTGGCTCCATGGCGGCGGATTCTCGTCCGGCTCGGCGCATGAATTACCCGCCTACGAAGGCTCGCGTCTCACCGCGCGTGGCACGGTGGTTGTGAGCGCGAATCACCGGCTCGGGCCGTTTGGATTCCTCGACCTCTCCGAATACCACGAGCGGTACGCGCAGTCGGGCAACGCGGGAATGCTCGATCTGGTGCTGGCATTGCGCTGGGTACGCGACAACATCGCACGCTTTGGCGGAGATCCCGAGCGCGTCACCATCGCAGGACAGTCGGGAGGGGGCGGCAAGGTTTCTGCGCTCATGGCAATGCCCGAAGCCAAGGGCCTCTTTCATCGGGCAGTGATCATGAGTGGATCGTTTAGTCCCGCGCAGGCGCAGTCCGATGCGCGCGCCCTCACGGGGGCACTCTTTGATCAGCTCGGGCTGCAGCGGGGGACTGTCGATGCCCTGAGCAGCGTCGAGCCGGAGCGGCTGGTACAGGCCGGAGAAGCTGCGATTCGCCGTGTGCATGGACCTGCCGGCGTGCCCGGTCTGGGCCGAGGGCGCCTCGGACCCATCAAAGGCTGGAGCCCTGTCGCAGATGGTGGGGTTCTGCCCGTCGGTGTCTGGCAGAACGCGGCACCGCCCATCTCGAGCCAAGTGCCGATGCTGATCGGCAACGTGCGCGATGAGTTCAAGCTCCCTGGGATGGTCTTCGACCAAGAGGGACTCCGGGAGCTCGCGTCCCGTATCCACGGACAATCCGCGCCTGCGCTGCTTGCCGCGCTGTCAACGGAATTCCCGGCGCTTTCACCGAATGAGAAGGCGGGCATTCTCACCGGAGTTCAGTTCCACAACGCCGCCGTCGACCAGTGTGTGCTCAAAGCACGGCAGGGCGGGGCCGCCGTTTGGCAATACTGGTTCGTTTTCTCACCCGATCTGCTTGACGGTAGAGTCGGAGTGCCGCATTGCGCGGACATCGCCTATTTCTTTGATAATGCGGCAGCCTGTGACCAGCAGACTGGCAACTCGACACTCGCGAATCGCGTCGCGGCGCAGATGAGCAGTGCCCTAGTGCGTTTCGCTGCGACGGGTAATCCTGCCGATGCCACGCTGTCGTGGCCGCAGTTCAGCGAAGCGGACAGGCAGACGATGGTCTTCGGCAGCGAGGCCCGTGCTGTGCGCTATCCGGGTGCGCGCGTGTTCGAGCTGGCAAGGGGCGGCTAGAGGCGTCGTTCCGGGTGCAACTATGGCAGCGCAAAGGCGACATACGCCCCGCCCTGAGGCGCAGCGGGATTTCGGGCATTGCTCGTGCAAATGGCGACGTACTGCTTACCATCGACCATATAGGTGGCTGGGGTGGCAGTGCCGGCATAGGGTAAGTCGGCTTGCCAGAGCAGGACACCGGTGCGCGTGTCAAAAGCGCGCAGTTTGCGATCGAAAATCGTGGCGCCAATAAATAGCAGGCCACTCGCGGTCACAACCGGGCCTCCATAGTTTTCGCTGCCGGTTGCGCGCAATCCTTTCGCGACCAGCTCGGGATATTCGCCGAGCGGAATTCGCCACAGGTAGCGGCCGGTATTTAGATCGATTGCGCTAAGGGTGCCCCAAGGTGGAACCACAGCGGGATAACCATCGGGATCGAGAAACTTGTTGAAGCCGGCAAATCGATACCGGCTCGGCGTGCCTTCGGTAGCCAGCGAGACGCTCATTTCCGCTCTGGCGCCGGCCGGCACGGGACTTGGCATGGCGGGAGAAACTGCGCCGGCTGCGAAGATGTCTGTTCCTGTGCGCACATAACCCACCAGGGCAGCGAGGGCAAAGTTCTGAATCTGGGAGAACGGCGGCATTCTGCCCCGTCCTGCGCGGATCACTTCGCTGATTGCAGCCGCACTGAGCCGCGCATCGATGTCGCGCAGTGACGGGAATGCAGGCGGTGAGCCCGCGCGATCCGCGCCGTGGCACCCGAGGCAGTGCGCCTGATAGAGCGCCGACCCAAGTCCGCCACCAGTCACGCTTGGGATCAAACTGCCGGACCAAGGTACATCGTTCGCATTGATGTAGATAACCCCGCGGCGCGGATCGACGGCGGCGCCACCCCACTCTGCACCGCCATCGAACCCGGGAAATACCACGGTCTGTACGCCCAATGCGAGTGGCAGGAACGGTCCGCCGCTGCGATAAGTACGAAACTGTTGCAGGACCTGGGTGTGCGCTGCGGGGGTGCGCGTGGTAAGCAGATCCTCCGTCAAGTTCTGGCGCGCAAACGGCGCCGGTGCCAAAGGCACCGGCTGGGAGCGAGCAGCCACCTCTCCCGGGACATCGCTCGCAGGAACGGCGCGCTCGGCTATCGGGAACAGTGGCTCGCCGGTCACCCGATCGAAGACAAAGAGATAGCCTTGCTTGCTTGGCTGGGCAACCGCGTCTACCCGCTTGCCGTCACGGGTTACGGTGAGCAGCGAGGGCGGCGACGGGAAGTCCCTATCCCAGATGTCATGATGTACGCCCTGAAAGTGCCAGAGCCGGCGACCGGTGCGCGCATCCAAGGCGATTAAGCTATCCGCGAACAGATCATCTCCGACGCGCTCGGCTCCATACATGTCTGAGGCTGCTGAGCCGGTCGGCGCATAGAGGATCCCGCGCTGCTCATCGAGCGCAAACCCGGCCCAATCATTCGCGCCGCCTACTTGCTCGTTGCCGTTCGCAGGCCAGGTCTCGGCGCCAAACTCGCCGCGGTGGGGGATAGTGTGAAACGCCCAGCGCAGCTTTCCAGTACGGACATCGTAGGCGCGGATATCCCCCCGGGGGGCCGGCTTGGTCTCTGAGGTACGAAAGCCCACGATGATGAGGTCCTTGTAGACCATGCCGGGTGTCGTGAGCGCAACATAGTGGTGCGTATAGTCACCCCCGAGGTCCTTGCGCAGATCGATCGCGCCGTGCTCACCGAAGCTCTCGATCGGTCTGCCTGTTTGCGGGTCAAGCGCGAACAAGTAGTTCATGACACCGGCAAGCAGACGCTTTTCCTTGCCGTTCTGCCAGAATGCCAACCCCCGCGCTGGCCCGGTAAAGCGCACGCCTGCTGCTAGTGAGGACCCCTGCAGGCCCGGATCAAAGATCCACCGTAGCTTGCCGGTTGCCGCATCCAGCGCAATGACCTTCAGCGCGGGCGAGTACCCATACAACTCTCGACCTATGATGATCGGGTTGGTCTCGGCGTCCCCAGCCTCGTGCATGTCGAAGCGCCAGGCCAAGATGAGATTCTGCACGTTACTCGGAGTGAGCTGCGTTAGCGCCGAGAAGTGATCACCCGCAGTGTTGCCATTGTACACACGCCATTCGCCGTGATCAGGCGAATGCTCTTTCGAGCAGGCACCGATGAAGACGATCAGCCCCGCGAGCGCAGCCGAACGAATGCTTGGCAGAGGATTCATGGGGAATGAGCGGCGTTGCCGGCAAATCCTATCACGCGGCGGAGGCCCAACGGCTAAGGGCAAGTTGGGCGGCAGGCTGATAGGCACGGCTTTTCTTTCCGACGCATTTCGCTTACGATAGTCGTTTAGAATAGACATTCTATTTCAAGTCACCGGTTGATGCCGGCACTCAGCTACCGCGGAGAGCTGCAATGAACGAGCGCACGCGCAAATTGCGCTTCGCTTACATGGACCACTGGCGGATCGACGGGCCGCAGGGCTACGTCTCGCAGTACAGCTCCGTGAGACTTTTCGACAGTTTCGTGAAGCAGGTGGCGGCGCTCGGATTCGAAGCGCTCGAAACCTTCGACTTTCACCTGGGCACGCTCGTTGAACTGTTCGGTTCACTCGCCAACGCTCGCACGTTTCTTCAGGAGCGCGGTATCGACAGAGTTCTAAGTCTGTTTCACGCGCTGATGTATCGCAACGGCGTCAGCCAGGCACACGAGCGCTCGACCCACGATCTGATCTTCAACAATGCCCACAACGTCGTCAAGTCCGTCGGCGGTTTGGGTGTGCAGAACCTGCTGGTCATGCCGGCGGGGCAGTATCACGATGTGGAGCCCGTGACGGATGAACGCATTCGTGCCTGCGCCGACCTTTGGAGCCGCGTCGGCAAGATGACGCTCGATTACGGTATCAGAACTTGCTGTCATCATGAATTTTACTGTGGCATCCATCACGCCGAGCAGATCCGCAAGTTCTACGAGTGGAGCGATCCGCGTTACGTCTTCTGGTATTGCGACACGGCGCAGCATGTCATCGCGGGGGTCGATCCGGTCGAGCTGTACCTGAAGATGCATGAGAGGTGCGCGGGCTTTCACTTGAAGGACACACACAACGTAGACCGAATAGGCGACTACCGTCAGCGACCCGAGTCGGAGGTGACGGCCAGGACAACTCCTCGGTGGTTCTGGGAGATGGGCACGTGCGAAGGGCTCGTGGATTTTCCGGGGCTGTTCGCGGCCATGCGGGAATATCAATACGAAGGCTGGGTCAGCGTTGAACACGACAAGGCAGACATTGGCGGGGGCAACTACCCCGCCAGCACCGCGATTGCTGCCTGGTACATCCGCAACGTGCTCCAGAAGATATATGCCTGATCGAGGCTGAGGCACTATCGTGAGAGATCAGAACATCAGCGCCACGCGGCGCATGAAGTGGGGCTACGCCTTCAACCAGTGGAAAATGGGTTGGCAGGGGTTTGCTCGCGTGGATGACAACGTTCGGGCGCTTAAGATCACATCAGCTTGCGGGTTTCGCAACATTGAGCTGACGGCAGGAACTGGACCGTGGGATCCTTTGGGCCGACCAGAAAGTATCGCGCTGAACTTCGGCTCCGTAGAAAAGTTTGCCGCCCAGCTGGGTGACTGGGGTGTCGACCGCATAGCCAGCGTGTTCTTCGATCCTGGCCAATTGAGCTTCGAGGAAGGGCACTTCGGATTGAAGACCACACGTCGCACCGACCATGCCGTCATTCTGGCACAGGCTGCGGTGCACGCCCGCTTCCTGGCTGAAGTGGCTGGCGACTGCTTTGTTGTGCAAGGATTCCCTCCGTACTGGAAGGAAGGAGATCTAAGTGCGCCAAGCCTCGAAGCCGCCGCCGAATGCCTGACCCGCTTGGGCGAGATGAACCGCGCATTGGGACTCAAGACGACACTGCACATCGACGCGCTATCGGCGCTGCGTACCACCGAAGACCTCGACCGACTACTCGCGCTCTGTCCGGAGAGCCTCCTGGGTCTGGCGCTTGACACCGCGGAGCTGACCATCGCGGGTCACGACGTTGAGAAGTTCTACCGTCGCTATCACAGGCGGGTGCAGCACTTTCACTTCAAAGATGCTTTAGCGGTGGACACGCTCGCAGAGTATCGACTTCCCAATGCGGAGCGCGCCATGATCCTCGCGGGTGGTCGCCGGGAGATACCTCGTTGGTTTGGCGAGCTGGGCACAGGACTGGTCGACTTCAGGGCGTTGTTCAGTGCGATGCAGGAACTCGCCTACGAGGGCTGGATCATCGTCGAGAGTGACAAGGGTCCGCAGCCGGTGGCCAGCAGCATCATGCTCAACAGCTGGTACGTACAGAACGTGCTGTTGCCGCTTGGCTCCTAGGACTCACCAGAGTGGGCCTTGGGATGTTTGAGGCAGCCTTGGTGTCTACAGTTACTTGAAGAGTGGCATCACATCACTGGCAAAATAGCGCAGCGTACGGTGCGCCGCCTCGGTGGTCATGCCCGCGTGACGCGCCGCAAGGACGATATGAGTGATGCGCCCGCGGGCGCCATCCCGAACCTTCTCGAAATACCGCGCCACCTGATCGCGCGAGCCCACGGCGAGCGCCCAGGGCGCATCCACGTCCAAGGCTGAGCGGCGCAACTGCTCCCTCGTGAGTTCGGCAGATGACGGCGGCCACTTGCCCTCCAGATTTCGACGCAAAGTGTAAAAATTCACAAAATAATGGACTCCCTCGAGCGAGGCTTCCCAGGCCTGCTCTTCGGTATCAGCGATGCATGCGAATGTCATTGGTGCGATGAAGTGCTCGCTCGGATCGCGCCCCACGGCGCGCAGCGCCGAATCGTAGGCGTTGGCAGTCTCAATGTTTCCCCCGGCCATCAGGTGGTAGCCGCGCTCAGCGGCCTTGACGAGGTTCTTGGGGCCCGCGCCGCCCCACCAGATAGGTAGATGCTTCTGCACAGGCTTTGTGGTGAACGTGATTTCCGGCATGTTGAAGTACTTGCCCTGGAAGCTGAAGGTGCCCGACTCCCGAAAGCACTGTTCGATCAGCGCTGCTGCTTCCCAGGTGCGCCCGATTCGTTCCTTTGGATCGACGCCGAATGTGCGGAACTCCTCAAACTGCGAGCCCACACCGATACCAAGATCGAATCGGCCATTGGACAGTAAGTCGATGACGGCAACGTCCTCAGCAACACGCAGCGGGTTGTGAAAGGGTAGGCACAGCACCTGCGGACCGACGCGCAGGGTCTGGGTGCGGGCGGCCACCCAGGCACAGACGCTGAGGGGCGAGGGAGTCCACTGACACGGTGTCATCCGGTGCTCGCCGTACCAAGAAAAGGAAAAGCCCAATTCTTCGGCCAGGACGGCATCGCTCACGTAATCGCGGTAGACGTCAGCGAGCGCATAGGGGCGCTCCGGGTGATTGCGGACGGCATTGGCAACTCCGAATTTCACGTGAAAACTCCTTTAAGCTGACAGAGGGACTCAGGCTGAACGCAGGCTGCCGAGAGGGTTCAATGCGTTGACTACGCTCATGAGGGCGAGCGCCAGGCAACCGACGGCAACCGCCAACAACGCGTTCCCCAAGCCACTGACCCGATGTAGGAGCGTCGCAAACAGCAACGGACACAGTAGCTGACCCACAAAGAACGCCGACATCCATACCCCCACACCGCGGCCCCGGCTCGCATCCGGCAAGCACTGCAAGATCCAGGCGACGAGGCTCGGTAACGTCAGACCGATCGCGCCGTTGATAACGATGCCAAACATCAGGCCCGTCAGATAGCTCTTGCTCAGGCTGATGCCGAGCAGACCCACACCGAAGAGCGCATACAGCAACGTTAGGTTCGATGCCGGCCTACGCTGCTTCATGCGGAAGTAGTAACCCGCTGGGACCGATCCGACCGTACCGACGGTGGTCAGAACGCTGATCAATGCCGGAGATCCAGCCCCAAGGCGCTCGTAGATCAGCCCAAAGTGGATCGTCGGCACATAAAAGACAAGACTCGTGACGACAGTCACCGCCAGTACTGGCAGCACCCGCGCCCAAGGCACAGAACCATCCGATGGCCCATCGACGCGACCCGGTCCGGGCGGGGACGAGCGCTCAGGTTCCCAGCTCGAAAGCCATAGCCACAGCCACATCAGCGCGGCAACGAGGTTCACGCCAAAAGGCGCACGCCAGCTGAGGTTGCCCAGCACCCCGGCGAGCAGTGTGATAATTGCCGCGAACAGCGGGCTCATGATGCTCTGGAAGCCGAGCCAAGGTACGCGTTCGCTCTCGGAAAAGTAGTCACCCAGGAGCGCATTTGCGTTGGTCAGGATGATCGCCTCAGCCACCCCCACCACCGCTTGAGCGCCGAGGATGGCGTATAGGCCATCTAGGTACAGTGGCGCCGAACCCGCCGCGGCGAACAGCACTAGTGCCGTCAGCAAGAGTCCGCGCCGACCCCAACGGTCAGCTAGGGCACCGGCGATCGGCGCCAGCAACACGATGCCGAGCGAAGGCAGGGTAATGACCAGTGGAACGAGAAAATCGCGCTGCGGGAGGGCACTGAAGTGTCGTATCAACTGCGGCAGATTCGGTGCCAGTGCCATGATGGGCACGATTGGGATCTGTATCGTCAGTAACAGACCAATCGCCTGCCAGGCGCCCGCGCGACGGGATTGTTTCACTACGACTGTGCCCGCGGCGCTGCCCAGCGCGACAACAGACGTCGGCTGTTGCCGGCCCCGATGGCCTCAAGCTCGCCTTGGCTGAAGATTGCGCACCGACGGAGAGCCTGTGCGGTCTCGGTACCGGTGCGATAGAAGTAATCGGTACCGTAGAGAATCTGCGTGGTCGGCACCAACGTACGCAGTGCCTGCATGGCCAGCGGATTCGCGCACTGCGCCGTGTCGTAATAAAGCCGCCGCAGCTCAATCAGTGCTCCCCGCTCAGGCTGGTGGGGAACGTAAGGCCCACGCTGGCCGGTAGTCGGTATTCCGGGCACGATTTCCGCCGAGGTGCCGCCGAGGAACCGTTCAACCAAGTAGGGAACCGTGCCGCCGCCGTGGGAGAAGATGAAACGAATTCCCGGATAGCGGGACGTCACGCCGTTGAATACCACGCTGGCGATTGCTCGCGTTGTGTCGGTCGCATATTCAATGATGTTATCGGGAATTCCCGGCACCAAGTTGCCACAACATGCAGCAGTGGTCGGATGGACGAACAATATGGCGCGCCGCCGATGCAGCTCCGCAAATATGGGGTCAAAGATGGGATCCCCTATCCAGCGCGTCCAGAGGTTGCTATAGACGGCGAAACCGTCGGCATGGAGCGTATCGCTTGCGTAGGCGATCTCAGCCAGAGTCGTATCGATATCGGGGAACGGCAGCGCCGCAAAGCTGCCGAATCGCCCCTTGTGATCAGTGGCGAGTCGTGCGGCATACTCGTTGATAGTACGAGCCAGCTGTGCTCTTTGGCTGCTCGTACCGAGTTGCGGCGGCACGAAAATCGACAGGATGGCCGTGGAGGCCCCGCTCCGATCCATATCCTCGAGGTCTTCCTTTAGATCCCAGGTGGTGGGTGGGACAACTGCTGGCGAGCCGTCTGGGGCACGTGCATGCTCAAAGAACTCGCGATAACCCGGCGGAATGAAATGATGATGCACATCGATCCAGCCGGATTCCCCAGCTGGTCGCGCAGGATGGCTCAGTGAGCCAGCCAGCGCCGCCCCGCACAGCTGCAGCACTTTTCGTCGAGAGACCGCATGCATCGGCTGCTGACCGTCGGCGTGCATCGCGCCCTCCTGCCCTTTGGGCACCGCCGCATGGTTCTGATCTCGCAAGGAGCGGCGGTGGCACCGGAATCGCAGAACAGGGTCGCTAAGCCTGCGATATGAGTCCGGTTTAGTGTGGATTTAAAACGTGTATTCTAATATCATCGACCGGGTGTATCAAGGCGAGAGGCTGAGCTATGACGGACCTGGCCGCGGGCAGGGGGCGCAGCGCAGGGACTTCCCAGGCGCTTAGCCTCATCCTCGCGCTGACTCTTCCGGTCACGCCTCTCCTCGCACTCGCCCCCAACCTGCCGCAGCTATTCACGCACTTCGCGCTGGTTCCCAATCGCGACCTGCTCGTGCCGATGGTGCTGACGCTCCCTTCGATGTGCATCGCGCTCTTGGCACCGATGGCCGGCACCGTGATAGATCGGCTGGGTCGCAAGCGCGTGCTGCTGTTTGCCGTCGCGCTTTTTACCGTGTGCGGCATGCTGCCTTTCTGGTTACAGAGTCTGCGCGGAATCCTTACGGCGCAATTTGGCGTAGGGCTCGCGGAGGCGATCATCATGCCGGCGGGCAACACGCTGCTGGGCGATTATTTCGCGTCCGAGGCACGTCAGAAATGGCTCGGAATGCAGGGAATTCTCGGCGCCATTCTGGCGACGGCCATCGTGCTGGGAGGTGGCGCCTTGGGAACTCTCAGCTGGCAAGCTCCCTTTCTGATCAACTCGCTCGGCGCAGTTGCGTTCGTCTGGCTTCTGATCGCGACCTGGGAGCCGGCACGCCCTGCGGCAGCGGGGGCAAGGGTTGCGCTGGGCCAGCGTTTCCCGTGGTCCCCACTGCTGCCCATCCTTGCTATAACTGTTCCGGTCTCGGTCCTGTATTACGTGCAGGCTGTGGAACTTGGCCTTATCTTTGCCGGCCACGGCGCTCAGTCCCCGGTCTTGATCAGCCTGCTGACCACGCTGGCAAGTGTCGGAGTAATCGCCGGCGGATGGTTGTATCGGCGCGAGAAGTATCCACAACCGGCGCGCAATCTGGCACTGATCCTCTGCGCCTATGCAGTCGGGCTTGCGGGTTTGGGCCTTGCTCACGGTTATTGGGCCGCCTTGCCTTTTGGCATCGTTGCGCAGTTTGGCAACGGTCTCGTTATCCCCGTTTTGGTAGGCTGGGCACTACGGACGCTGGATTTTCGCTACCGCGGACGCGGTATGGGACTCTGGACGACGTGCTTCTTCAGCGGGCAATTTCTCAGCCCTATGCTGCTCGCGTTATTGATGCGCACCCGCGGCGAAGACCTACTCGCTGTGATCGTGCTTATCGGGGCCGGGTGTGCTGTCCTTAGCCTTATTGCATGCATCGTAGCTGCGCGCCGCCCTTTGGCGGTGGCATCCTAGAACGTTCCCAAGCATTTCTATTGGAGTTTCCATCGTGCGCTTCGAGTCGTTGATGAAAGACCTGGGTACGCCGGCACCATCGTTCTCCGTGGCTGACCCCTCCGGTCGCCTCTACACACTCGATGATTTCAGGACGGCACGCGGCCTGCTCGTGGCCTTCATCTGCAATCATTGCCCGTTTGTGCTGCATATCCTCGATGCGTTCGTGGCGCTGGCTGGCGAGTACGCGCCCCGCGGTATCGCTACCGTGGCGATCAGTTCGAACGATGTGGCTGCGCATCCGGAGGACGGCCCGAAGCAGATGGCGGCGCTGGCTCGGGAGCGGCACTTCGGCTTCCCTTATCTATACGACGCAACGCAGAAGGCAGCGCTGCAGTTCGGTGCAGCGTGCACGCCGGACTTCTTCCTCTATGGTCCGGAGCGCACGCTGCACTACCGGGGACAGTTCGATAGCACCCGGCCCACGACCGTGCACACCGCCGGCAAGCCTGGCGCTGGCGCCAGGCCAACGGGAGCAGATTTGCGCCGTGCACTGGATGGATTGCTCGCCGATCAGCAGCCACTGTCCGAGCAACGCCCGAGCATGGGCTGCAGCATGAAGTGGAAGCCGGAATTGGCACCGGAATGGAGTTGAGAACCATGCGGTCACAGTCAAAGATCAAGCGGGGCGTGAGCTTGTACAGTTACCAGGAGGAATATTTCCTGCGCAAGCTCAGCTTGGAGCAATGTATCGGGGAGGCCGTAGCGATCGGAGCGTATGGCATCGAAACACTCGCCGAGCAGATGATGCCGGGATTTCCAAATCTGTCAGAAGACTTTTACGAGAAGTGGCACCGGTGGATGAGCAAGTACCATGCTGTGCCGGTATGTCATGACATGTTTCTGGACACCAAACGGTACAAGGGGCGGTTGCTTTCTGAGCAGGAATGCATCGAGTCAGTCGTGCGTGATCTCAAGCACGCCGCGCGACTGGGATGCAAGGTCATGCGCGTTCTGGTCTTCGTGAGCCCAGAGCTGCTCGAGAAGTGTCTTCCCTATGCCGAGAAATACGACGTCAAGATGGGAATCGAGGTACATGCTCCATGGCACTTCGATCACCCGTGGATTCAGCGTCACGTTGAAATGATCCAGCGCACGGGCACTCGCCATGCGGGGTTCGTACCGGACATGGGCATCTTCACCAAACGCCTACCGCGCGTGATGCGTGATCGCGCGGAGCGCAACGGCGCTAACCCGAAGATTCTCGACTATGTGTGCGACGCCTACGAGCATGGAGTGCTGAGCGAGTATATCGTCGCCGAGGCCCGCAACATGGGAGGCAAGCCCGTGGACATCGGCTTCGCAGAGGCCAGCCGTCACAACGTGTATTCACCACCTCGGCGCCTGCTCGAGTACGTTCCGTACATCTTTCACATTCACGCGAAGTTCTACGAGATGTTGGACGATGGTAGCGAATACAGCATTCCCTACGAGAAGATCATCCCCGTGCTCTTACAGGGGGGCTGGGACGGCTACCTATCCAGCGAATACGAGGGCAACCGGCACATTCAGGACGCATACCCGGTCGACAGCATCGAACAGGTGCGGCGCCAGCACGCGATGTTCCGGCGACTGCTGGGCGAACCGAGTGCGGCGGCTGCCTGACAGTCGTGAGGAGGCGGACGCAGTGTTTGACAGATACATGATTGTCGAGAGCGGGTTCAGGAATCAGCGTGAGGACGGGCAGGTGCGCGGCTTCGAGTTTGGTGCACGCCTGCCTTACTACCGCGGCCTGGGCCTCTCGATGGTAGAGGACATCCAGGTCAAAGTGGACGGTCAGCCAGTTCCACGCGAGCGACTGCGTTTCGTGCTGCGCGGGCGGCGTTACACGCTCGAGGAGATGGAACGGACCTATGATGCGGTATGGGAAATGGGTGAGGTAGCCCGGATCGAGGTCGTCCAACCGGGTGGCTTGCCCTCCGGGCCGCACACGATTGAGCTCACTGAGATGCTGCGAGTCTCGTACATGCCCTTCCCGATTGCCGGGCGCGATACCAAGACTCTAGCGATCGCCGATTGAGCGCGGCTCGTGAGCTCGGCGCCGCCTCAGCGCTCGAGCTTCCCGGAAGGCAGCTGAATGGCATGGGAATCGGCCGTCAGAAACGCGAGTGTCATCAGCCCAAGATCCTCAACCAGCTGCTTCCATTCCGCTTCACTGGTGCTGCTCTGTCCAGAGGGACTCACGCCTAGCCCGAGAAAGCGGGCCAACGAGGCGTAGATCACTGTGAAACAAGTTGTCGCCGCCTGCTCGGGATCGGGGTGGTGGAACTCCGAGTGCCGTTCCAATAACACCAATTTGAAATCCAGCACGTTCTGCTGATAGGCCTTGCGGCCAACCGCCTCGACGATTGGGTCTTGGTCACCCTGTTGCATGAATGCGCTCAACAGTGCCGAATGGCGGCGCAGGTACATGGCGAGCTCGCGAACCAAGGCCGGGATCAGTTCGGGCAATTGCAGTGTCTTGCGCCGCACTCGATTGACAAGGAGGGCGAACTCCCGCTCGATATCGTGCAGCACAACCGCCTGGACTTCACGCAGCAGCGCATCCTTGCCATCGACCCGGCAATAAATCGACCCTATGGATACGCGGGAGCGTCGACTCACCTCGGCGAGAGTCAGTGCCGAGAGCCCACCTTCTTTCAGGACCTCGATGGCCGCCTCGATCATGCGATCGTAAGATTGGCGACTGCGTTGCTGCTTAGGTGTCCGAGCGTGGGGTGAGTCCAACTCTGTCTCCGCGGTCCGGCAATGGGTTCACGCTAAGCTATCCTCGGACTGCAATGACAAGCATGGCGGCTCAATACTCGAACGTGTCAGCGAACGTTCGGTAAGGCACAGGGGGCCGCGGCTCGAGCGTCATCGAGCCATCAGGGCGGTACGGATAGGCGAGCGTCTTCGGGGGCGAGTCGACTTTCGGCATGAACACGGGCTTGCCGTCTTCGCCGAGATACATGAGGTCGGCATTAAACTTCGCGTTGCTGGCGCTATCCTGCATCTCCGCAGCCATGCTGATCCAGTTCTTATCGAAACGGGCGCGGCTCACCTCATAGCAGCGAAAATGCCAGATCTTCCATTGCCCGTCCTGCCGGATGAAGTCCACCCCATATTTCATCTGCACCCAGTGAGCCCACACTCTCTTGCCATGCACGTTGGTGCCGTCGGCCTCGGAGCGCTCGAACAGATAGGCCGGTGATGACGCCGCCTGTGCAGGTGACATGAGGCCCGACTCGACGCCGGCTGCGATCCAGATCCCCTTGGCGGTGTTGCGATCGCCCGCGATCTCAATTGAGGGCGTGGTGGTGTAATGGAATATCAGCTTGCCGACCGGATTCGGCCGGCCTGAATGATAAGCCATGATGCTGTCGTAGCTCGTATAGACGCCAAGGTTGCTGTACTGGGCACTCATGCCGGGTGTACCGCGTTTGGCCCATAGCGCCTTAATGTCCTGGTCACGGAACGCGTTGTGCAGGTACATGTAGTTCGAGAATAGGTTTTCAATGGCGGCGCGATCGAGCGCCGTGTCTGCCTTGTGCTGGGTATCGGCAAGGGCCTGCTCGAGGCGGCTGATGCGCTTTTCGAGCGCTGCATCATCGGCGGTGGAGCGAGGTTGCGCGGCGAACACGACAAGTGCTGTGGTCAATAGCAGGCTCGCGATCAGCGTGAGGCGGGACACCATTGCTGCAGCTCCTCTGGTAGCACAACGCGCTCTTGTACTCGCGCTCTACTTAAAATAAGAATTGGTCTTCTAATTGTATGACATGCTAATTGCGATCCAGATCCAGCGTCAAGCAGACAACGCGCCACGGCGGCTAATACGGCCAAATAGCTGGGTATAGAACGTGTGATGATGGCCCGCCGCCTCCAAGAAGGCAGCGCATTGACGATCTGGCGAGAACGCTCTATCCTCTTAGATCGAAACTAAAATTCTGTTTACCGCGGAGGGCTGATGGGAAACAATTTCAGCCGCAGCGTGATTTCGTGTAGCGGGGCAAAGCTGCTGCCGCACTCTCTCGAGCTCGGCGTCCGCTTCCCGTCGGGCGTCTCGGCGCGATCGCGCTGGGCGGGCTTTCAAGGAGCACCGGCTTGAGCGGCGGGCCAGAGCGTGGGTTCGCACCCCGCTACATGAAGCTCAGCGTATTGACCGCAGCTTTGCAGGAACTGACGCCGCGCGAGCTTCGCGATGCCGACCCAGACCTCGCAATCGAGCAATGGTTGGAATTCGCACGCGAGATCGGCAGTCCTCACATTCAGCTCTCCGCGGCGCTCCATCCGAGTCTCTCCGACGTTCCGCCCGAGGCGATGCTCGATCCGGTTGCCAATACGCTCGATCTGCGTCGACCGTTCGACAAGGCGCGCGCGTCTCGGGTGACCGCAGCGATGGCGCGTACGGGGGTTGGCCTATCGGATCTTGCGTACTTCGACAATATGTTGGTCGCCGATGCGCAGGCACGGCGCGTCAAGCATGATTTCATGCTGCGGGTATTCGACGCGGCCGTGTTGCTCGGGTCCGATGCCGTCTGCGGCTTCGTGGGGCGCAATGCGCAGCTCGAGATGGACGGCAACCTCGAGATGTTTGAGGCGGAGTTCATCCCGCTCCTGCAGCAAGCCAGGGCTCGAGGTCTCGTGTACCGCGTGGAGCAATGCCCGATGCCGGGCTGGACAAGCCTGGATAGGTGGCACAACAACATTGCCTATGCACCCGGACCGTGGATCGCCTTGCACAGAATCTGTGAGAAGCACGGCGTCGGCGATCAGTTCCGGATTCACTATGACCCCTCGCATGCGATCCTCATGGGACAGGATACCCGTTCGCTTTTCCAGTACTTGAAAGATCAGGGCTATGCGTTCCTGGTCGCGGGATTTCACGTCAAGGGACAAGTCATCGACGCGCGTGGCGCGAGCGCCTGGGGCTATGGAGGTCAGACCATGCAGCGCGGCGACTGGGCCGGGAGCCGCCCAAGCGCGCAGGCGGCCGATCAAGTGCACGCCTGGAAGAAGCAGACGGTGCTGTGCGAGCACGAACTACCCGGCACCGCGCGCCACGATCCGCTCGCTTACTTGCAGAACCGAACGGTTGACTGGCTCGATCACCAGCTCGCCGCGCGCGAGGTCCTAGGGCTGGATGCAGCGAAGACCTTCTTGGTCGTCGAGCACGAGTATCCGAAGGCGCGCATTCAGGACAAGGCCAAACTTGCGCCGATTCTGGCCGGGTCGCTGGCCTTCGTGCGTGCCATCGATGAGGCGGCGGGTGCGATGTACGCCTTGCAGCACGAAGTGCTCGCCGCTCAGCACATCCCGATCCAGGGAATTGGCCGCGAGGCCTACCGCTCGTGAGCGCCGCTGTGCCGCGCCGGCTACGGGCCGGAATTGTCGGTGGAGGAGGGGGTGCCTTTATCGGCAAGATCCATCGCATAGCCGCGGAGCTCGACGGCGAAGCTACCGTGGTCGCGGGTGCGCTCTCTTCCAATCCTGTGACCGCGCAGGCAAGTGCACGGAGCTGGTATCTCGACCGATCCTACGACAGCTATCAAGAGATGGCCCGCAACGAGCAGACCTTAGCCGATGGCATCGATTTCGTGATAGTTGCCACGCCGAACCATCTGCACTACCCGGTCGCGAAGAGCTTTCTCGATGCGGGAATTCACGTCATCTGCGACAAACCATTGGCCTACTCGCTCAAGGAGGCGCGTGAGCTCGCCGAACTTGCCGAGCGAGGTCGGACGCTCTTTGCGCTGACGCACAACTACACGGGCTATCCGCTGGTGCGCCAAGCTCGTGACATTGTGCGCAACGGAGAACTCGGCGCGATCCGCAAAGTCCTGGTGGAGTACAACCAGGATTGGCTCATGATGCCGCTGGAGCGCACCGGCAACAAACAGGCCGAATGGCGCACGGATCCGGCGCGGGCGGGTGTCAGCTGCTGCGTCGGAGACATCGGCACGCATGCCGCCAATCTGGTCGAATTTGTCACCGGTCGCGAGATCACCGCGGTGTGCGCCGATCTCAGCAGCTTCGTCGAGGGGCGTCGCCTCGATGACGACGCCAATGTTCTACTGCGACTCTCGGGTCAAGCCAAGGGCACGTTGGTGTGTTCACAAGTCGCGTGCGGTGAGGAGAATAACCTCAATATCCGTGTGTATGGCTCCGCCGCGGGCCTGGAGTGGCATCAGCAGGAACCCAATTCGCTCATCGTCAAGCCGCCCGCGGCCGCGCCGTGGAGGTACTTGCGCACCGCGCGCGGTGGGCTCGGCGATGCGTCGCTTGCCGCCACGCGCACTCCCGCCGGTCATCCGGAGGGCTATCTCGAAGCCTTCGCTAATATCTATCGTAATTTCATCTCTGATATCCGCCGTGTCGCAGGTGGCATCGCGCCGGCGCGCGACTACCCGAGTGCGCGCGACGGGGTGCGCGGCCTGCAGTTCATCGAGGCTGCAGTGCGCAGCGCCCGACGGGGCGCGCAGTGGGAGGACCTATGACTAGCGGCACGGTTGCATCTGTGCGCATCGCTTAAGGGGCCGATGTTTCTCGGCATCGATATCGGAACGTCGACGGTCAAGGCGCTGCTCGCGGACGAGGCGGGCTGTGTCGTCGCACAGAGCAGCGTACCTCTGGAGATCTCCCGGCCCCATCCCCAATGGTCGGAACAGAATCCTGACGATTGGTGGCGAGCGACCGTGGCCGCAGTCCGGCAGCTTCCCGCAGCGAAACGCCGCGCGGTCCGTGCTATCGGTCTGTCCGGCCAAATGCATGGCGCGACGCTTCTCGATCGCGCCGATCAGCCGCTCAGGGCCGCAATTCTCTGGAACGACGGACGCAGCGGCGCCCACTGCCGCGACCTCGAAGCACGCGCGCCGAGGTTGCGCCAAGTGACCGGTAATGCGGCGATGCCCGGCTTTACCGCTCCCAAGCTGCTGTGGGTTCGCGAGCACGAACCCGAGATCTTCGAGCGCATTAGCACGGTGCTGTTGCCGAAGGACTTCGTGCGCCTGCGACTCACGGGAGAGCGCTGCACGGATGCCTCCGATGCATCGGGCACGCTGTGGCTCGACGTGGCGGAGCGCTGCTGGTCCGAGACGATGCTGGAGGCGACGCACTTGGGGATTGCCCAAATGCCACGCGTGCTCGAGGGTCCCCAGGTCTCCGGCACGCTCACGCCGCACAGTGCCGGCGAGCTCGGCGTGCCCGTCGCAGCGGTCGCGGCAGGCGCAGGGGACAACGCTGCGAGCGCGGTCGGGCTGGGGGTGATCCGTCCGGGCGAGGCCTTCCTTTCTCTCGGCACCTCCGGAGTACTGTTCGTCGTGACTGACCGGTTTCGGCCGAACCCGGAGCGCGGTACGCACGCGTTCTGTCATTGTCTGCCGAATACCTGGCATCAGATGGCGGTGCTCCTTTCTGCCGGGGGCGCCCTCCAGTGGGCGGCGGGCGTGACCGGTTTCGCGGACGTCCCCGTGGCGGTAGCCGCCGCGGAGCAGCGCGCGCTGACGGCGCACACGCCGGTGTTCCTACCGTATCTCACCGGAGAACGTACGCCGCACAATGACCCCTATGCGCGCGGGGTGTTCTTCGGGCTCGGCCCAGATACGGAGCGCGCAGACTTGGTCATGGGCGCGATGGTTGGCGTCGCACTCGCTTTCAGCGACGGCCTGGACGCGTTGCGCGAGGCTGGGTCGCAACTGAGCGATGTCTGCCTGTGTGGCGGTGGAGCTCGGCTCGATGCGTGGGCGCGACTGATCGCGAGCGCGCTCGGTGTGCCCGTGACGCGCCGTGCAGGGGGTGAAATGGGAGCGGCACTCGGCGCGGCGCGTTTGGCTCAGGCCGCTGCGGAAGGTACCACCTATTTCCCGATGCCGGCACTGGAGCGGACGTTTGAGCCCGATCGCGCCCTGCGCGAGCAGCTCAGCGAGCGCCGGCGACTGTTTCAGAAGCTGTATGCGGATCTTGCACCGATATTTAGGGAGTATCAGCCATGAGCGTATTTTCCGATCTCCCGAGCATTCGTTATGGCGGTGCCGATTCAACCGACCCTTATACCTTCCGTGCCTATGACGCATCACGTCCGATTCTGGGTCGCTCGATGGCCGACTGGCTACGCTGTGCAGTGTGCTATTGGCACTCGTTCAACTGGCCTGGAAACGATATCTTCGGCGCGGGCACCTTGCCGCGTCCCTGGCTAGGCGGGGCGGCGACCCCCGCAATGGCACACACGAAGATGCAAGCGGCCTTTGACTTCCTGCAGCGCCTTGGGGTGCCGTACTTCACTTTCCATGATCTTGATGTCATGGCAAGTGCCGAAACCCTCGCGGAACACGAGCACAACCTCAAGGATATCGAAGCTGCCCTCGCCGAGCGTATCGCGGCGACCGGCGTCAAACTGCTGTGGGGCACGGCCAATTTGTTCAGTCACCCGCGCTATGCCTCGGGCGCCGCAACCAGTCCCGATCCGGAGGTATTCGCATGGGCGGCCGCGCAGGTGTGCTGGTGCTTGGAGGCGACGCATCGCCTCGGAGGCAGCAACTATGTGCTCTGGGGCGGCCGCGAGGGCTATGACACGCTGCTCAATACCGATCTGACGCGCGAGCTGGATCAGTACGGTCGCTTTCTTACCATGGTCGTCGAGCACAAGCACCGGATCGGATTCAAAGGAAACATCCTGGTGGAGCCGAAGCCGTTTGAACCGACCAAGCATCAGTATGATCGCGATGTCGCCGCTGTGTACGCATTCCTCCAGCGCTATCGACTCGAGCGCGAGGTGGCGGTGAACATTGAAGTCAACCACGCCACGCTCGCCGGACTAGACTTCGAGCACGAAGTGTCGGCTGCGATGGCGTACGGCATCTTCGGCTCAATCGACATGAATCGTGGCGACCCGCGTAATGGCTGGGACACGGACCAGTTCCCGAACAACGCACAGGACCTCGTCCCAGCGATGCTGGCGCTGATCAAGCACGGCGGCTTTACGACCGGCGGGTTCAATTTCGACGCCAAGCTGCGCCGTCAGTCCGTCGATCCGCACGATCTGTTTGCCGCACACATCGCCGGCATGGACACGCTGGCGCGCGCGCTGCTGGCGGCGGAGCGCATCATCAGGGACGGTCGTCTGGAGGGGCTGCGTGCCGCGCGCTATGCGGACTGGGAGGGCGAGCTAGGGACGAAGATCCGCGGCGGCAAATTCCACCTGCGGTCATTGGCCGAGGAAGCTACGCGGCTCGATCTTGCGCCGCGCCCGCGTTCCGGCCGCCAGGAGATCTGCGAGGCGCTGATCGCGGGCAGTCTCCAAGCACCACATGGAGACCCTAGGCACTAGACTCGTTCGGTTGCCCCGAGCGCGGGCGAGCGCCATCCGCAGTAGGCCGCAATCGCCGCCGCCACGAGACAGATCTCACCCAGCACGGCGGTGCTTGCGAGAAAACTCAAGCGGCCATGAGCGATGAGCGTCATGAGCGGTGGATTGAGGAACTGCCCCAGGAAGAAGCACGCGGCCCAAACTCCCATGCCGCGACCGCGATGCTCGAAGTCGTACTTGCACAGTGCCCAGGCGATCAGTGTCGGTAATCCGTAGCCTCCGGCGAACTGCCCAACAGCATCAAAGGGAAGTCCCACGAGGTAGTTCGGTGCGAGGCCGACCCCCAGATAGGCGATCCCATAGCAGGCGAGCGTCACGGCGAGCATGGTGCCAACCGCACGCGCCTTGCTGATCTTGAACGTATATCCGCCGACGACCGTGCCCGCGCTCGCCAGCGTGACGATCCAACTGATCCGCGCAGGCGTGCTCACGCCCAGATCCGCAAAAATGCGCCCATGTTGGACGGCCTGGAGGAAATAGATCACGGATATCAGGAGCGTGACGCTCCCGACCAGGAGCGTAATTCCCCATGGAAACTGGCGCACAAGCGGATGCGCCTCGACAACAGCGCGAGGCCGGCTCGGTTCAAACAGAGTGCGTGACGCTGCGATCAGAACGAGCAATCCGAGCCCATAGATCAGGAAGGGCCCGCGCCAAGACCAGGTTCCGAGAGCGCCGCCGAGCAGGATGTACGCGGAGCCCACGAACGGACCGATGGACATCTGCACGCCGAGCCAGTGTCGGCGGCGCTCTTCCCGAAAGTAATCGCCCATCAGCGCATTACCAATCGTCAGAATCGCCGCCTCGGCGAGCCCGACCACGACGCGGCTGCCAATGATGGCGTACAGGCTCTCGAAGAACATCGGCAGCACGCCACAGAGCGTGAACGCAACCAGAGCCGCGAGGAGTACCGGCCGACGTCCCCATCGGTCCGCGATCGCACCGACGGGGGATGAGAACAGCGCCACGCACAGTGACGGGACCGTAAGGATCATCGGCACCAACAATTCGCGGTGTGCGACTGCGGAGAAGTGCTCGAACAAGCTCGGCAGCACTGCCACGAGGGCCGCGATGGCCATGGTCGGCAGTGTCCCGAGGGCGATCAGGGTGACTGCCTGAGGCCAGGATGCAGTCTCTAATACGCCCTCGCCGCTGGCCAATCCCTTATCCATGTGCACGCTCCGGCACGATGGCAGCCGCCCCGCGCTCAATGAACAGGATCCCAATGGTAGCCAGCAGCGCCGCGAACAGATAGGGTGCTCCCGGGAAAACGATGTGCAAGGCGCCCGTGGAAAAGACGCTGAAGAGCGTTGGCATCGCGAGCGGAGTCAGCACGGCGGCCACCCCGTTGATGCTCGTGATGACTCCCTGCAAGATACCCTGAGCATCGTTGGGAATGCGGACTGAGAGCAGGCTCGCGAGCGCGGGCCCGGCCATGAACCCCATGGTGGTCAGCGGAATGCATACCACAACCACCCACGTGCCGCGCGCGAAGGCGAACCCCAGATAGCCGGCGATCAGCAACAGCAGACTGAGCGCTGCCGCGCGGCGGGTGCCGATGTGCCGATCTATCCAGCGCAGAACGCCTACCTGAGCGAGCACGGTGGCGATGCCGTACGCGGCCAGCGAGTAGCCGACCTGGCGCGCCGACCAGCCGTACTCCTGCATGCTGAAGTAGGGCCAGGTGGCCGGCAGGGCCGCGGTCGCCACACGCTGGAAGAACGCCGCTGCGAGCAGCGGGCCAACGTGACTGCGGCGCGTGAGCTCGCCGACTGCTCCGAAAGGATTGGCGCGTCGCCAGGAAAAAGCTCGTCGCAGCTGCGGCTGCAGGGATTCCGGCAACACGAGCGCGCCGTAGATGACGGTGACCAGGCTAAGCGCGGCTGCGACCAGAAACGGGATGCGAAGACCAAAACCGACCAAGACGCCGCCCACGGCAGGCCCGATCACAAGTCCCGTGCCGAAGGCAGCAGCCAACGTGCCAAAGTGGCGTGTGCGCTCTGCCGGTGAACTTATGTCCGCGACGTAGGCGCCAGCCGTCGCGGGCGTCGCGCCGAACAACCCCGTCAAGAGCTGTGCGACAAAGAGCCACGTGAGTGTGGGTGCGAGGGCCATGAGCACATAGCTGACCCCGAAGGCGGCGAGCGATGTCAGGAGCACGGGCCGGCGGCCCACGCGATCGCTGATCGAGCCGAGCAGCGGTCCGGCAAAGAACTGCGTGGCGGCGAAGGAAGCCATGAGCCAGCCGCCATAGACAGCCGCCCGCGCCAATCCTTGACCCGACAACGCGAGGATCAGCTTCGGGGTTACCGGAATCAGCAGGCCGAGCCCCATGGTGTCGAGGGTCACCGTGAGCAACAGGAAGTAGAGCACGCTTCGGCGGGATCCGTGCTCTGCTGTCAATGGCGCGCGTGCGCCTGTCAGCGACATGTCCGAGGTCGCACGCGTGTCGATTGCGCTGGGCGCTTACTTCTTGTCCCAGTGGACCTTCTGTATATCCGCGATGTCGAAGAACTCGATACCTTTGGGCATGAGCGCCGACACGTGCACGTGTTTTTCCTGAAGATCAACGAGCAACGCCACGTGAATATTTCCCATGGTCGGCGAGCGCACGAGCCAGTGCACGAGATAGAGCTCTGGCCGAATGCGACGCGCGCGATATTGCACCGTTCCCGGTTCGAACTTCGTGCCCGGAACGGCCGTCGGATCCTTGTAAGGTAGGAACGTAACTGTATCGGCATTGAAGGTCAGCCGGTACTCGCGGCCGGTGGTGTACTTGTAGAAGATGCTGAGGCCGGCCATTTCCTTGGTGGACGGGCCGCCGATCTCGGCGGGCGGTGCGTGGCTTTCATCGGACTGCACGACGGCCGCCAAAGCGCTAGGCGTAGATGCGCCGCAATAGGCGAGGAGGGTGAGCGCGACGCCACGCAACAAGCTGTTCACTGATCGACTCCCTAAGCATAGGCACTGCAATTCCCGGCTTCATGCCGCAAAAGCGCGACGCGTCTGTTCCAGCGATGCCGCGCTCGCGCCCGCTGGCCGGTATTCGAGGCCGATCGGTCCGGCGTAACCCCGAGCTCGCAGGAGACGCAGCACCTGCGGCCAGGGAATCCTTCCGCTACCCGGCTGGTTCCGGCCCGGTAGGTCGGCGGCCTGCACGTGGCCCACCAGGTGAGCGCGCGTGCCCAGTACCTGCGCCGGATCCTCGCCCATGGCGTACGAATGGTAGATGTCATACAGCAGGCGCACCGCCGGATGACCCACTTTCTCGACTACGTCCAGCCCTTCGACTGTGCTGTCGAGGAATACTCCCGGATGATCGACGCGGGTATTGACCGGTTCGAGCAGCAGAGTAATCCCGGAGTCGGCGACCATCGGCGCCGCCAGGCGAAGTGCCTCCACCATGGCGTCGTGCTGCACGGAGCGCTCGATGTGGGCGTCAAGAGGTCCCGAGGCAACGACCAGCGCACGTGCACCGGTTGCAACCGCGGCCGCGAGCGATTCCTTCAAGGCCTGAAGAGAGTCCGTGCGGCGCTGGTCCGCTGCCACCAGGCAAGTCCGCGGTTCCACAATGAAGCTGGTCAGTACCAGGCCGGTCTTATCCAGCAGGCGCTTCAGATCGGCGAGCGGCTTATTGCGCCAGAAGTGAAACTCGATGCCGTGCATACCCGCTGCCGCGGCCGCGCGGATGCGATCGAGAAAATCTGGAAACTCGCTCTGAAAGATCCACTCTAGGCACGGAGAGAACAGGGGAGGGGAGCGCTCATCTGCAACTGCTGTCATCGGTGTACGTCCTCAGGCAGGTAGGCCTTGGCCTTGTCACGCGGCGGTACGGTGACCTTGCCGGTCGCGGCCCACTCGGTTCCGCGCGTCAACAAGCTTGCGACGCCGTCGTACTGGAGCGAGTCCGGGCCGTGTCCGAGCGTGCACGCAAACACGCGCCCCTTGCCGTACTCGGTCGTCCATACGAGGGGGTTGTCCTGACCCATCCGATTCATCGTTGCCAACTTGTCGGGTGAGTATTCACTCGCGGGATACTTGGGCCCCGCGACATGTGCGTCATAAGCGGCGGGGTCATCGCGCCCTGTAACAAGCACATGCACCTGGGTGGACGGATCCCAGCGCATGTTGGTGTACATGTCGTCATCGAAGGTCCAGAGGTACTCCCGCATCCCGCTCGTGATTGGATGATGACGGTCGATGACATGGATGAGGAAGGCATCCGCCGGATTGCGGCGACTCGGTGTCGGAGTCGTTCTCAAGGTACCTCCGACCATGTGCTCGAATTGCGGCCAATCGGGTGCACCCATAACGAAGGTAGAGTGGTACACCACAACTCCGTGGCCCTGGCGCACGTAATCGAAGAGCGCGGATTCGGCCGGCTCACCCCAGCGCTGCTCGCTCGCATCGCTGTAGAACCAGCGGCCCATGTAATTGAGGATCACGACATCATAGGGCTCGAGTGTGCGCGCCGTTGCGCCGCGGAAATCTTCGATGACATGAGTCTCGAAGCGCCCTGAATCCTCGAGCAGCCTTCGCAACGCGTTGGTCGTTCCGCGCCAGTCATGTTCGAAGCTGCTTCTGCCCGTGATGATCAGCACCTGCAGTCGGCCGTTCTGCGGTGGCAGAGGCACCGGTATGACTTGGATGGTCTGTGGAATGACGTACGGTGCCGGAGTGTCAACCTTCGAAGCAGCAAGCGCAGATCCACCAACGGCCGCGAGCAGGACCAGCGCGCAAACCTTGATGACGCGCAGCCTGCGGAGGCACGAGCGAACGTGCGCGCTCAGAAGTGCGCCTCCAGTTGCAGACCGACCACGCGCTTGGCGTTCGCATCGAATACCTGCCAGAGGCCTCCGGTCTGGAATGGCGTTGGGTACAGCTGTCGAGTGAAGCGCTCGGCACCGATGTTGCGGCCGAACACGTAGAGCGACCAGTTCTTCGAGGATGTGACACCAATTCGAGCGTTGAAGATATGGGAGGCGGGTGCGACAAACTCTGGGAGCCCCGATGTGTACTGTGACTGCTCCGAGCGGTACGTATAGTCCGCCCCAATGACGGCGGAGTAATTGGCGCTGACAGGTATTGTCTGCTCCGCAGATACCGTGACCTTCGTCTTCGAAGCGTAATTCAGTTGCTCGCCGCCGAGATTCGAGCCATCGGTACCCTTGAACTCGGGAGGATAGGTCGCCGGGTTGTAGATGGCCGACAGGTTGACCGACAAACCGCGCAGCGGGCGCCCGAACACCTCGAGCTCAATGCCTTTGGTATCGATGTAAGGGATATTGGCCGCCGGGCAGATGATCGTGCCCTGGGGACCTGGCGAGCAGGCTTGACCCTGATAGTCCTTCACATGCTCGTAGAAAACATCCGCATCCACGGCGAGCCGGTTATCCAGGAACGACTGTTTGATTCCCAGCTCGTAGCTGATTGGCAACTCGGGGTTCACGACGTACATCCCGCCGTTCCAGGGTTGCCCCGGATTCGGGTTCGGCGCAAGAGCGTCTGAGATCTCCGGTGCCTTGTACCCAGTCGATATGGTGCCGTACAACATCGTCGCGGGAGACAGGTCCCATTGAACGCCAGCGCGCCAAGTGGGCTTGCTCGCTGAGGCGCCAAGCGAGTAGGTGACATTGTCGAAGGTGACGGAGGGATCGTACTTGCTTTCGTCGATCGTGCTGTGGGTATACCGGGCACCCGCGATCAGCCGCAGAGCATCGGTGACGGAGAAGGTGAGGTTTCCAAAGGCCGCGTAATCTTCACTGTGGACCAAGGCTGTGAACGTGGTATCTGCGAACTGGCCGCCCGTGAAGAAGGCGTTGATCAGCCCCGGTTGGTCATAGTCATCCTTGAAATGCTGATAGTAAACTCCGACCACCCACTGCAGGCGGTCGCGCGCCGGCGAGGCTAGGCGCAACTCCTCATTGAACTGCGTGCGATGCTGAGTCTGCAGATCATTGATGCCGCCCGGCAAGATGGCGAAGATCGGTACGCAGTCAAAGAAATGACAATTGTTCGGAAACGCGAAGGCCTGTTGGGTGATTGCAAGAGGAATCGCCTGGATGTCGCCCCGACTATTCGTGTCTCCCAAGCGGTAGGAGCTGATGAACGTCAGCGTCGGACCACCCAGATTCCAGTCAAGTTGCAGAGAGGCACCACGGTCGATCTGTTCGAACACGTTGTAATACTGTGAGCAGGTATCGAAGTTGTAGTCAGAAGCAGTGACGCCGCACTGCGCCAGTGCATTCGCGAGGGCTGACCCCGGCGGCGCGTAGCGATACGTGAGTACGGGGGTGTTCGTTTCATGTGTGGAGTTGTAGTCGCCGATTATATTGATCGTAATATCGTCATTGACTTTGAGCAGATAGCGCACGCGCCCACCGATACTGGGCTGGTCACTGCTCAGGTTCTGGTACGTGTTGTTAAAGACGCCCAGGTTGTCATCGCTGTGGAAGGAAAAGCGCAGCGCCGAGTCGGCCGTCAAAGGTAGGTTCACCGCTGCCCGCAGCGCGCGGCGGTTGTATTCGGACCCGAAATCGCCCGAACCATATTCAGCGTTCACGGTGGCGCTCGTGCTGCTCGGATCCGGGGCATTGGTCGTGATATTGAGTACTCCAGCCGACACAGAGCTCCCGAAGAGAGTGCCCTGGGGTCCTTTGAGGACCTCGACGCGGTTGATGTCGAATATATCGGTGACGTTCGTGTTGCCCGTGACTACCCCGTCGAGCACAACGCTAACCGACGGCGTGACCGTCAAACCGCCGACCGATTCGGTACCAATACCGCGGACGAAGGCGCCACCGCCGGGGGCGGCTCCTGGGGCGGTGAACTCGAGCGACGCACTCATGCGGGAAAGGTCCACGATCGTCTGCACGCCTTGGCGGGTCAACTGCTCATTGGTCATGACCGTGAGAGAGATCGGTACACTCTGCGCGGTTTCCGTACGCTTCTGCGCCGACACGACCACCTCCTGCAGCGTTCCCTCCTGTGCCTGCGGAGTCGAGGCGGCTGCGGGAGCTTCCTGAGCACGCACTAAATTTGCGCTTCCAACCGTGAGGCTCAAAGTGAGGCCAGCGGCGATGGCAGTCTTGATCGAGATCATCGATTCCCCCCTCATTCGAAGTTCCGCCGAAGCCGAGCAGGTCGTCTCGGTAGAACTAGAATAACAATTCTGTTATATGGCTGCAATCGGCGGCAGCCGATACTTGTGGCGGTTGCGCGAACGCAAACAGATCGGGCCGAATTCGAGGCGACCCCTTATTGCGTCGCGGCGGCACGAAGGACCGAGCGCACGGCGTCCCCAGATCCATATCGGTGCCGAAAGCCTCGCTGATCCAATTTAAGGGCATTCGCAGTCGTCAAGCACACCGGCCGATTCACTGCTGCGGCAAATCCGACGAAACTCGTCCGGTCGTTGTCATCCCAGAGCCAGCGGACGTGGTTTCAGCACCACAGTAGTCCAGAACGGCACTTCCACGATACGGAAGTTTTGTTCTAGTTTGTCCGTAGGCTAAGTGGCGCTTGATCCGGGGCAGTCATCGATACCGCGGATGGCTGTCATTGGCAGTACCGATTCCACTTCGCGGCGCGTGCTGGCGTGGCTGGCTCAAATTCTCCATAAACCCGCTGCTCGCGATGGGCGGCGGGTGGGAGCACTGCTTGGGTGCTGCAATTCAAAACGCGGTAATAGTCAACAATCAGAGTTCAAGTAGTTGCGCCGCATTGCGCCACTCGACTGCCTCAAGATCACGAAGGGAGGATAAATTCGACATCAATTCGGCGCGCTGCGGCGAAGTGCGTACGTAGGGAAAATCAGTGCCGAACAGAACCTGTGTCCAGGGTACGAACTTGCCCAGGGCAGCCAAGGCGCGGGCGTTCGTCACGCTAGCGGTGTCGAATCGTAGCCGCTGCAACTCGGCCATCGGCCCGTCGGGCAGACGTCTCGCCAGGTCCTTTCGCGCGAGGACCCACTGCGACAATCGATCCGCCAAGAAGGGAAGGGTTCCTCCGCCATGTGAAAAGATCCAGCGGATCTGGCGGTGGCTGGGTAGGGCGCCGCTGTAAAGCAGGCTGGCGATAGTGCGCGTGGTGTCGAAGGGCAATTCGAGAAACGCGGGCGAGAGGTCGCGCACGAGGTTCTGACAGCAGCTGGCGACTGTGGGATGTACATAGGCAACGGCGCGGCGACGGTTGAGTTCGCTCAGGATCGGCGCGAACTGCGACTCGCCAAGGTATGCGCCGTTGTAGTTGCTCAGCAGCGCCACGCCCCGGAAGTGGAGTTGATCGAGACCGCGAGTGATCTCGGCGAGCGATCCATCGATCGATGGCAGGGGCAGGGTGACAAAAGCCGCAAACCGGCCCGGGAAACGTTGGATGAGTGTTGCGGCATAATCATTGGCATCACGTGCCAGTGCGATGGCTTCCCGCGCATTTGTGATCCAGACCGGCGCGGTCATCGATAGGACCGCGACCGACGTTCCCCCGGCATCCATGTCGGCAATTGACTCTTCCGGCGTCCAGCCCAAGACCTGCGTGTAGCCACGGCTGCGTGCGGCGACAATGGCGGCGTTAGCCTTCATGTACGAGGGCGGGAACAAATGATGATGCACGTCGATGAGCCGTTGCGGAGCCGCGGTTCGCGTGCTGGGGGTTGCCGCCGAGTTCGCGACGTCCAGCAGCGCTGAGAACGAAGCGACGAGGAAGGCGCGGCGCGAGCGGATAGCGGATTCGTGCAACTTACAGGAGTGGGAAGCCATCGGGCCTGTCCTCGCTCTTGTGCTCTTTGGTTTGCCCGTTACTATGCGGCATCGGGCCCACTGATGCGTGCTCAACTTCCTAGAGCTGATGCGTGGCCGCCACGCTGCGCACGTTCCCCGGGGGTTACTGCGTGAGCCAACTGTTCGATCTGAGCGACCGCACGGCTCTGGTGACCGGAGCATGCGGCGGCCTGGGGCGGGCAATTGTGCAGGCAATGGCAGATGAGGGTGCCACCCTCCTGGTGTCGGATCGGTTGGCCAATGGCTGCGAGGAGATCGCACAAGGACTGCGCGGACGCGGCACGAAGGCATGGGCACTGCCGTGCGATCTTTCACGCTTCGAGGACGTTGACGCGCTGGCCACGGCGGCCGAGGCGCTCGGCCGGATCGATGTACTCGTCTGCAATGCTGGGATCCCCGGCACGCCGGGACTTGTGTGCTCCGCGAGCGATGCCGAGTGGAATGCGGTCATGACCGTGAACCTGCGCAGTGCGATGTGGCTTTCGGCGCGGCTCATTCCGGCGATGGCGCGCCGTCGTCGCGGCAGCGTCATTCTCATGTCGAGCATCGCGGGGCTTCGCGGGAACCGATCAATCGGTCTCTACGGGCTGTCCAAGGCCGCTTTGGCGCAGCTCGCACGCAATTTGGCCGTGGAATGGGGCCCGCACGGAGTGCGCGTGAACGCGATCTCACCGGGCCTCATTCGCACCCCCCTCTCAGAGAGCCTCATGGCTGACCAAGAATTCATGCAGCGCCGACTCGCACTGACGCCGCTGCGGCGGGTTGGGGAGCCCGAGGAGATTGCCGGCGTCGCGGTCTTGCTTGCCAGTGATGCGGGTGCGTTCATCACGGGTCAAAACCTCGTGGTCGACGGCGGAACCCTCATCAGCGACGGTAGCTAACAACTAGGCGTGGACGATGCTTGGCGGTGACCCCGGGGAGAGGAGCCACTGTCGAGGCGGGCGGCGTCGCCCGGCACCGAGGCGTGGGAGCCGCTTATGCAAACGCCCATTGGTCCCCAACGCTTGGTCCTTGAGGTGACGGCGGGGCCGGGCCGGGGGCACCTTAACAAACGCAATCGGAACCCTTGCTCTCGACAGCGTGAAGCTCGATGCCACTTCGGCACAGTTCGCCGGTAGCGTTAAGCGTCAAATCGGGTCGGCTCAAAGCTGGCCTTAGCCAATCCGAGGAACTGGCGCTCGCCCGGCTTGAAGCCGCGAGCACGCGCCCCGTCCCTATCACTTCAATCGCGGGGAAACCTACGTCCGGGGCGACAGTCCGCGGGTCACGCTCGATCCGCCTCACGGCAAGACGATTGTCGCGAGGCGCTCTGCGCGTGTAGGGAAGATGTGCATGTCTGGCGGGAAATAGGAATAGCGAACTCGGGTGGTTACCTGGACTTTGTGTACACCTGGCGCGAGTCCCCCGGGCTTGTCGACGAGCATCGTACCCCATTCAAACATGCTCCACCACGCCTTGGTCTGCTCTCGCATTTCCGCGAGCGTGTACACCTCGTCGCGAATGGCAAAGCGGTTCTTCTCATGGCTGAAGAATTCGCCATCCACCGTCACGTCGGCACCATCAAAATGGGATAGCCGCGTTCCGTGATAATTCGGAAGACGCAGGCGAACGGCAAAGCCCTGTCGCGCACCGACCGGCCCAAAGTTCCGAAAGCCCGTGCTTTGAATCAACTGATGTTCGAGCATGGTCAACCTCTGTATCCAGATTGCTGCCGGCAGTGAAACGCGGGCGTTAGGTCCGCTGCCCTTCGTCGAACTCGCGCTCGAGCTGGCGGAGCAGCACATGCTGTCGCCGGACCTGGTCGATCGACCGCCATGGCGACCGCAATCCCTCGTATTCGCTCGACAGGTAACCAGAGTACCCCGAGCGCTTGATCGCAGAAATCACCGTGCGCCAGGGGATGTTCTGATCCTCGAGCGCTTCATTGATATCGTGAAACTTGGCCTGTATGAAGACGACGTACGGCGCGATGTCGAGAAATTCTTCCGGATTGACACGAATCCCGTTCAGAAATGCCAGGTGCTCATTGTTGCGCATCTCGTCCGTCACCTGATGCTGCCCCCAGTGCTGCAGTGGTCGATCCTGGAAGATCCCGGTATCGATCAGCAAACCAAAATTCTCGGTTCCAGTTCGTTCGATGAAATCGATGTACCCATCAACGACACTGTGCCTGATAGGCGTCGGGGCGTGGATTTCGGGACATATGACGATCCCGTACTTGTGGGCCAGATCCAGGTTGCGCTGCGTGTAGGCCTCCCAGTTCGGCTCGGGTGCCAGATCGTGGGACACAACGCCAAACTTCGGTCGCAAGAACTTGAAGCCAAGTTGATGCGCGAGATGGAGATCCCGTTCAAGTTCTGCCGCACCTTCTTCGACGGTCAGGCAACGCGACAAGGTTGTGCGGGTTTCGATCCAGGAGCACATGTTCGTTGGCTCGAGCTTGTAGGTATCCAGGAGACGAAACCATTCATCGAGCCACACGCTGGTAGGCTCGGGATAGCCCTGGACTTGCGCCTCGCCCAGGATCTCAATCCCAGTGGCCCCGGTATCCGCGATGTGATCGAACACATCCTCCAGCGTCATCACGGAGCCGTAGTCCTCGACGTAGCTATAGGTCGACACACCGTACTTGAATGAGCCAGTCATCTTGACCTCCCCTTCCGCGAAAAGTCCGCACATCGACGGCTTAAGGCCCAAATCGCGAGATCGGCCCCGCAATCTAAGCGACGCTTAGATCTGTTGCAAGAAATCCCGGTGGCGCGACATCACCAGGGTCGCAGTCGCATCGGTCGCGTGCAGCGCGAGTGGACATCGTGTCTGCGAGCGAGTCGCCTGTGAACTTGTGTAGGCCGACCTTGTCGACTTCATCTTGCGGAGGCGGCCTTTGCTGCCCGAGTGACGACCGCTCGGGCAACCTCGTCGCGCGACATATTGAAGCGGTCGAAGGAACGGATGCTGTATATGCGCCGGAGTGCCGCGAAACCGTAGACAAACGCCCAGAATGCCAGGGCCCGCGTTTCGATGCTCTTCCGGGGTGTACGTGGCAGTTCCGATGCGATTGCCGCTCGTATCAATCGGTGTCCGATCGCGTGATATTTCTCGAGCTCTGGCGCGTGCTTTGGCGTCGTGAGCTCGCTTTTGTACATGAGCTCGAACATGCGGGGAGATTGATCGGAGAAATCGATGAAATTGAGCCCCAGGGCAATCAGTTTGTCACGACCGCTGAGGGCTGATGAGCCGATCTCGGAGGCCCGGTCCGTCAGAATCTTGAATCCCTCTGATGCGATCGCCAGTAACAACAACCGCCGATCAGCGAAGTGGTGATAGGGCGCTCCGGCAGATACACCGACCTCCTGCGCCAGCGTTCTCACGGACAGTGCCTCGTGGCCGTGCTCCTCGACATAGGCGCGCCCCGCATCCACCAGATCCTGGCGCAGATTTTCCTTGTGATAGGTCTTGCGCTTAGCCATTCGGTCCACCCGGAGGGTCGGCACTGTAGGCGGTGGTTTGATTGTAGCAGTTGACTTTAATCTAATCGGTGATTAAATCGAGCGGTAGGCCCATGCACCACGCAGGCCCTACCCTGGAGCTAAACCATGACGCCGGCGCTGCGAATTGGGATTTTGGGTACCGGCAAGATCGCTGAGCGTGCCTTGCTAGCGCCCGCCAAGGATGTGTCCGAGATACGCGTCGAGGCGGTCGGTTCGCGCACGAACGAGCGCGCCCGGGCGTATGCGGCTGCGAACGGTATCGAGCGTGCGCAGAGCTATGAGGAGTTGATTGCCGACCCGGCCATCGACATCGTGTACATCACGTTGCCGCCCTCGATGCATGCCGATTGGTCTATTCGCGCTTTAGAGGCAGGCAAGCATGTTCTATGCGAAAAGCCCATGGCTGCGAATGAAGTAGAAGCTAGGCAGGTCGCGCAGGCCGTCCATCAGAGCGATTTGGTCTACATGGAGGCGTTTCACTATCCCTATCATCCTTTCGCAAAGCGGGTGCGCGACCTGCTCGACACACACGTGATCGGTGAGATCCGAGATGTGGAAGCCAGCTTTCAAATTCCAGGCAAATTCATCGCGCGGGACAACATCCGCCTGAGTTTTTTGCTGGGCGGCGGCGCATTGATGGATGCAGGCTGCTATCCATTGCGCGCTCTGCGGAGCCTGTTGGGAGAGGTCGTCAATGTGCGCGAGGCACATGCGCAAACCACGCCTGAGGCATCTCAGGTCGATCTCGCGATGCGCGCCACGTTGGAGTTCGCCAACGGTCGCGAGGGGCGCCTGCACACCTCGTTCCTGGCAAGCGACAAACCCGACGTGCGGGTGTTCATTCGCGGTGAGACGGGCGCCCTCGATATCACGTCGCTATACGTTCCGCAGTGGGGCGGCGCGCTGCGTCTGGTGTGGGGGCGGCGCGTCTACGTCGAGCAGGCAGACCCGACGCCCAGCTATCTCTATCAGTTGCGCGAGCTGGTGCGCTGCGTCCGCGACGGAGCGCCGGTGCTAACGAACGTTGATGACGGCATAAGCAACATGGCAGCGATTGACGCAATCTATCGTAAGGCTGGTTTGGAATTGCGAGGCGGCGCAGCGCAGGCGAGGTGATGTCACAATGGACAATCCACTGGGGCTCAAAGCCCATCACGTGACTGCTCGCGTTCGCAATATCGACGCGATCGTCGCGTGGTATAGCGACGTGCTGGGGCTGCGGCTTGCGGACCGCGGGGAAAGATTGGGGGGTGCGATGCAGTTCGCGACGCTAACGATGCCGGGTTACGCGATCAGCTTTGTACAGCTCGCCTCGCCAGTCACAGAGGTAAAGCCGGGACAGGCGTTCGTCCCGGTGTGGGTGCATCCCGTGTTCTCGGCGCCTGACCCGGACAAGCTGTACCGCTACTTGGACGAAAGAGGAGTGCGTCTTGCTACGCATGGTCCGAAGCCCGAGCACGTGCAGACATTTCTTGTCTATGACTGCGAAGGCAATGAGTTGGAAATCGTTCCGGAAGAGTCAATCATCGATGCGATGCGCGGCGCTAAGGTTCGAGCTTAGTGGAGATATGGCACGGACACATGAGACCAGAGAAGGCGTATGAGCGAAGAAGATACGTCGACACGCAATGAGCTCGGCTCGCGAGGCAACGATTATTTGCTGTCCGCCGCGCAGATAGAGCAATACCGCCGCGATGGTTATCTCACACTGCGTGCGGTGATGAGTCATTCCGAACTGCAGCCGTTCGTTGCAGAATTCGACCGCTTCATCAGCGGCGGCGTTTCAGGTATGGGGCGCGACTTTTGCGACATGAGCGGGCCGTACGACCGGCGCTTCGAGGACTTTGCATTGGTCAACGCCATGCTGCCACGCAAGTATCGCCCGACACTGCAGGACAATCTGTACGAACGTCGCGCAGCTTCGGTCGCGCGTCAACTCATCGGTGCTACCGCAACGCTGGACTACGATCAGTTTCTTGCCAAGCGACCAAACAAGCCTGACGCCCAATTTGCGTGGCATCAGGACCTCGGCTATTGGCCAACCGGCACACCGGATCGACGAACCGCGACGTGTTCGCTTGCGCTGGACGATGCGGATAGCGAGAACGGATGTCTCAAAGTCGTACCTGGCTCCAATCGGGGCGAATTGCGGCCGCACCGGCCGTTGCGTAATGGTCGCGATGATTCACATGTGCTGAGCGTTGAGTTGCGTGCGGACGATCGGGTGGTCGAATTGCCCCTACAACTCGGCGATATGACCGTGCACGATGAAATGATCATCCACGGTTCCGGCGGTAATCTTTCGCCCACCCGCTGGCGTCGAACTTACATCATCGCGTTTCGCAGCAAGGCCTGTGTCGAATTTGAACGCTCAATCGGCTTTACGCACTCGCACAACGATAAGATCAGTTGGGAGACGCATCTAGGCGCGCTTTCACAATGATCCGGTGCAGCGCGCTTGGTGCGCGACGCATCTGTCGATTCGGCCAAGAACCAGCCGGCAACGGGAGGGCGTCGATTCTTCCCAAGCGATCGTCGGCTTGACCGCGCGGAGCGAGCGCGACGCGGAATCAGCCAAGCCTTAAACAGGACTCGTAAGGAAAATCGCAATTGAGGCGCTGCAGCCGCGCGCGGCAACGCTCATCGATCTATCGTTGCAACTTCGGGCCCAAGAGCTCGACGGCCGTTCTCGGCTGACCCGAGCGCAACATCGAGCCCGTCTTGCCCCAGGGTACAACGCCCTGACTCGTCGCCGGCCTGTGCCGTCAGCCCGATCATCGCGCTTGCAAATGCGGTATCTCCTGCGACAAGTTCCCACCGGGAATGATGGCCGCGAAATCCACTTCACCATTCCTGTCAGTGACCACCGACCGAGCTGAATGCGCACGTGCTCGCTGATCGTAACGCGTTACAGTGTAAGGCGTTACGGAGGTGGAGAGAGTATGGCTCTAGCAGCTGATCGGATGAGGGCGATGCGTGAGCGTCGTCGGGCGCGGGGCTTGCGAGAACTGCGTTTGGTCGTACCTGATGCACGCTCCAAGCAAGTGCGCCGTCGCGTAGCGAAGCAGGTTGCCACGCTAGATCGCGGACGCGAACTCGACGCCATGAGGTGGATCGAGGCGGTCTCGGAATTTGACACCAGATAAAGCGCGCTGACGTCGTCACCGTCGCCGCTACAGGCGACTACGGCAAGCCGCGGCCGGCGGTAATCGTGCAAACGGACGCTCTGCCCGAGGAGCATGCCTCCGTCGTTGTCTCTCAGATGACCTCGGATCTGAGCGCCACGCCGGATTCTCGTGTGACGATCGAACCAACTGAGCACAATGGGCTTCGGGTGCGCTCACAGGTGATGGCTGACAAGCCCGTAACGATTCGCCGAGAGCGCATTGGACGGGTCATTGGGCATCTCGACAACCCCGATGTCGTTCGTCTCAATATCGCGCTGGCGTTTGGCATGGGGTTAGCGGATTGACGGACGCTAGGGGCCGAACGGCCATGAGCTGGCGTACGCGCTGGGAAGTTTCCGTTCTGGATAACGGTCTAACGGTCATCGGTCCAGGCCGCCGCAACCCGGCGCATCACTTGCTGGCCAACCGGGTCAAACACGATCGGTGCGCGGTTCCCGTGGGAAAACTTAGCTCACCATCGCAGGGCGATCGCAACTGATCTCCCATCCAACGCCGAACCGATCGACGACCTTACCGTAGCGGCGAGCCCAGAACGTCTCTTCAGCGGTATCTGCACATCGCCGCCATCGGCAAGTGCAGCGAACAGACGTTTCGCTTCATCGATGTCATCAATGCCAAGGACGATGCTGAATCCCCTGGGCGGCTCGTACGTTCCGGGCAGCTGCGGGGGGAAAGCGTGCCACGGAACAGACAGTGTTCGGGGGAGTGCCGCGTCGGCAGGCGCATTCGATGCGACGGCGAGCGGCCCGGCAGGCACGATGCGCCCTTCCTCGACCAGCAATGCCCGCAAGCCGATATCTCCGATCCTGGGACAACGTTCAAGGAGCGAGCGCGTCGAGGCCAACGAACCGTTGGTTTCAGCGCCGTCTGTGAGCGGAGCGAGAGTCGTTCCCGTGAGAATGCCCAGACTCAACAGCCATGCTTTGAGCACAAGAATTCCTTTGGGCGTTGAGGACGAGTCGAGTAAGCATATACTCTCGGCACAGGAGGCGAGGCGATGACGATCGATCGCAGGACCATGCTGCGAGCTGGGATGGCGATGTTTTCCGGCGCAGCGATCGAGGCTGCGCCAGCGCGGCCTTCGAGAACGGTGCTTCGACGTATCGCCACAGAGGAGGCATGGTCCACTCCCGAGCACGTCGCCGCGCTTTGCGCGATCGGCCAGACGGGCTGGGACAATCTCGACGCGCGCAGCTGGGGCAAAGTCACGACCACCAGTCAGCTTGCGAGGCGCCTCGTCGACGTGGACGAGCGCGGCCGCGTGATGCAAGCGCTTGGCATCGACATGCACGTGCTCTCCCTCACATCTCCAGGTGTACAGATGTTCGGCCGGGAACAGGCCGTGGCGATGGCCGCGACCGCGAACGATCGCCTATCCGAGATCGTGCGGTCACAGCCGTCGCGTTTCGCGGGCCTCGCGAGCTTTGCGCCACAGGATCCGGCGCGCGCCGCAAAAGAGATGGAGCGCTGTATCAGAGAGCTCAGGCTCAATGGCTTCATCGTTAATTCCCATACCGAAAACGAATATCTCGACTTGCCAAAGTACTGGGAGATTTTCGAGGCAGCCGAGGCGCTCGATGCCGCGATCTACCTGCATCCACGCGCACCTGCCGACACGATGGCAAAGCCCTACGCGGACTACGAGATGCAGGCGGCGATCTGGGGCTTTCAGGCCGAGGTGGGCGTGCACGCGATGCGTTTGATGCTGTCGGGCGTATTCGACCGTTTTCCGAAGCTCACCCTCGTGCTCGGTCACATGGGGGAAAACGTGCCCTTTCACCTCTGGCGCACCGATCACTGGTACGAGCGCCGGCGCGCAAGCGCGGTCTCCAAGCTGCGCCCATCGGAGCTCTTCAAGCGCAACATCCTGATCACGACGAGCGGTGTCGAGCATGCGCCGGCACTGCGCTATGCGATCGAGGTCCTCGGCGCCGACCGGATCATGTGGGCGATCGACTATCCGTATGAGGAGATGGCTCCCTCCGTGAGCTTCATGAACGATGTGGCCATTTCGGAGGAGGACCGGGCGAAGGTATTCCATCAGAACGCCGAACGCGTGTTTCACATCGCGCCTGCCTGAAGAGGCTTGGCAGAAAATGAAACACGGTGTCTCGGCGGCGGACGCCTCACAGGCCCCTTCCCAGGAGCTACCCTCGGGTACCGGTCGATTGGAGGGCGAAATGCCAACCACGCACCCGGCCAGGCGCGGTCAGCACGCCAGGCGCTGCTTGATCGCCTCACTACTCGTGCTTTGCACGACACTGCACGCGCTTGCCCAGCAAGAGACCGCGCCCGTCGCCGTGACCCGTTCCGGAGCGGTGCGTGGCACGGTCGAGCACGGGATCCTCACCTTCAAGGGGATTCCCTACGCAGCCCCGACGGGCGGGGATAACCGCTTCCGACCCCCGCGCCCTGCGGCGGTATGGGAGCGGACGCGTGATGCCACCGCCTTCGGCCCGCGCTGTCCGCAGCTGCCTGCGCCCAGCACCGCGGCGTGGAGCTCGTGGACCGAGCCGACTGAGGCGAGCGAGGACTGTCTCTCGATCAACATCTGGACGCCGGGGTTGCGCGATGGCAAACGACGCCCCGTGATGGTGTGGCTGCACGGCGGGGTGTTCTCGGTGGGCTCGGGCGGCACCAGTGTCTACGACGGGACTCGCCTCGCCGCGCGCGGCGATGTGGTCCTGGTAAGCCTCAATCACCGCCTCAACGTCTTCGGCTATCTGTACCTCGCGCACTTGAACCCGGCAGACTACGCCGATTCCGGCAACGTCGGTCAGCTCGACATCATCGCGGCGCTCAAATGGGTTCGCGACAACATCGGGGCGTTCGGAGGCGATCCCCGCTCGGTCATGATCTTCGGCGAGTCCGGGGGTGGGGGCAAGGTCGGCGCCTTGATGGCGATGCCCTCGGCACAAGGCCTGTTTCAGCGCGCTGCCATGCAGAGCGGTTTTTCGGTGACCGCGATCTCGAGCGGCAGGGCCATGCAGATGACGAGGTCGATCATTGCGGCCCTCGGCTTGCCCGGTAACGATACACTCGCGCAGCTGCGCGCACTGCCGCCCGAGCGCTTGCTGGCTGCCTTGCAGCAGGTGACTCACGGCATGCCCTTTGGCCTCGGGCCAGTGGTCGATGGGCGAGCGCTGCCGCGCAACCCTTTCAGTCCGGATGCCCCAGTGATCTCGGGGGATGTGCCCCTGATCGTCGGTTACAACCGTACAGAGACCACCGTGCTGTTTCCGCCCGCAGGCGTTTTCGACCTCGACTGGCCCGGACTCACGATGCAGCTCAAAACGCTCGTGCCCGATCAGGACCCGGCGCCACTCATCGCGGCACTGCGGAAGCTCCATCCACAGGCAACGCCGAGCGATCTGTATTTCATCATCACCACGGAGCGCACCATGGGAGCCAACGCGCGAGCCGTGGCCGAACGCAAGAGCGCCCTGATGCGCTCTCCCGTCTATCTCTACCGGCTCGATTGGCGCACGCCCGTCGAGAAAGGCAGGCTGCGATCACCGCACTCACTCGATGTGCCGATGGTCTTCGACAACATCGCGCGCTCGAGCTCGCTCATCGGCGCCGGCGCGGCGGAGGCTCAGTCCCTCGCAGATGTGATGAGCATCGCGTGGATCGCCTTCGCTCGCAGCGGCTCTCCGAATGCGCCTGGATTGCCCGCATGGCCGCCCTTCGATCTACGGGACCGGGCAACCATGATCTTCAATGTCACGAGCCGTGCGATCGATGATCCCTCTTCCCAGGAGCGAGCGCTGCTCGCACCCTATACCCCCGAGCCGTCGAGTCCATGAACGTGCTCGCTGTCTCTCCTTTTCTACCCCGATCGCGCCGGGCCTTCCACCCCTGTGCCGCTCGCGGGGAGCTTGGGCGTCGCCGCGGTCGCCGCCTCCAGCTGCTCGTCAGCCGCCCAAGGCGGGCTTGTCGATCTTGCGGAACTCGGCAGAGCGGATCCGCGCAAAGCGGCCCGCACGCAGATCGTAGAGCACGAAGGTGTTGATGAAAATGCGACTGCCGCGACGCATCGGTCCTGCCACGAAGTGCGGCAGATCCTCCAGCGCGAGGAACTCCGAATGCAGCTCAGCGGCGATGTGATTGCCGCGCGTAATCACCTGGTCCACCTGGATGGTGCGACGGGTCTGTGCCTTCACGACACGGTAGAAGTCGATGATCGCCTGACGGCCGCGCAGCTCGCGCTTGCCCGCGAGTACGAGCACGACATCATCATCGTAGAAGCGCGCAAACTCTGCGTAGTCATCGCGATTGAACGCATCGATGTAGGCTCGAAAGCTCACCTCGCTCATCGCAGCTTCAGTGTCCTGGGCGGCGGATGCCAGGGATGTGCGCGATGAGGTGCCGGGTGCGGCTGCTGCGGCCGCCTCGCGACCGCTCGCGACCTGAGTACCGGTGCCATCGCCGTAGTGCGCCGAGCGCACGCGGGTGAACTGGCGCTGCTCGATGTCATACCAGATGAAGTTTTCGGAGCGACGCCTCTCGCCGCGGTGCAGAGCACCAGTCGGAAAGTCGGGCCAGTCCTCGAGCACCTGCAGCTCGGTGAGCAGATCGCAAAGGATCGCGCGCTCCCCGACGACGAGCTCCTGGATCGTAAGCGTCTCGCGCACGCGGCGCTTGACGCCATGGTAGAAGCTGAGCACAGCCTGCCGACCCTGGAAACGCCCGCCCTGACCTCGAAAGTCGACATGAGGTGAATAGTAGGCACCGAAGGCGTCGAAGTCGTCACGGTTGAAAGCATCGATGTATCGCTCAAAGTCGCGAGCACCAAAAGTCGCCTCGGCCGAGTCCGGGGCGGGAGCCGAGTCGGATCCAGGGCCTGTCGCATCGACGTGCGAGAAGGCACGACGGGCTGCTGCGAGCAACAAGCCGACAGTGAAGCTCCTGCGATGCATCAGCGACCTCTCACACGCTACAAGGCCCCCTACGCCGCTGGCGGGATCCACGGGACGAGCCGATGCGAGTCGTACGCGCCACCGGCGCCTTTTTGTGTCGGCGACCCTCGCTGATCGGCGAGTTCGGTGACCCCAGGGGACGGGGCGGTCCGAGCAATCTGCCACAGCCGCAGTAGATTGGAACAGCTACGCAACCCCAGGGGTGCACAACGATGTCGATCATGCGCACTGTGCGGTCCGCGGCTCTGTTGCTCGCCTTGTCGAGTGCGGTATCCGCGCACCACTCCGGCGCCATGTTCGACATGACAAAGTTGCAGACGATCACGGGCTTTGTGACGGAGTTCAACTGGACCAATCCGCACTCTTCCTGCAAGCTCAAGATAATCGACGCCTCAGGTGTGGAGGAGATCTGGGCTGTCGAGATGGGCAGCCCGAATAGTCTCATCCATGAGGGCTGGAGGCGCTCATCACTAAAGGTCGGCGATCGCGTGAGCGCGGTTATCCATTCACTACGCGATGGCTTGCCGGGCGGCTCCTTTGTCTCGGTCACCTTGCCGATGGGACCGTGCTCGGGGCGAATAAATCGGGAGAGTCGGGCTCGCCCAAGAATCCCTGAGCCAAGGGGGCAACGCGATAGGTGACCGCTGTGGTCCGCATGTACGCGAAAGCGCCTCGATACTTTGGCAGGATCGTCAGCCTTACACTCACTCGAACCGCAGATTCTTGCAGAACGGTAAGACGAAGTCCTGAAAGCGGAATGCGACATTGCTGGTATGCGTTCCGAGATAGACGTTGTTGCGCAGGGATGTTTTGGGCAAGGGAGCGGCGCGCCGCTCGCCATCAGATCGTAAAGGGGTTCTCGAGCATGAAACGACGTGCGTTTATGCGATCCGCTTTGGCCGCGGTGGCCCTGCCAGGGCTATCGGCCGCCACATCGCGCGATTGGGGTCCTCTGCCTCATTATCCAGATCCCGACATCGAGGCCTTGGACCCGAGATTTCGCTTTGACGTCCATACCGGTGGCATAGAGCGCATTGCAAGCGGCTTTCGCTGGTGCGAAGGCCCGGTGTATTTTCGCGACCTGCGGTGCCTTATCTTCAGCGACATCCCGAACAATCGGATGATGCGCTGGAACGAGGAGGACGGCGGGGTCAGCGTTTTTCGTCAACCTTCGAACTACGCCAATGGCAACACCAGAGATCGAGATGGACGCTTGATCACCTGCGAGCACGATACTCGACGGGTCACGCGCACAGAGCACGACGGCACCCTCACTGTGCTGATCGATCGCTTTCAAGGCAAGCCGCTCAACTCGCCCAATGATGTGGTGGTCTCCTCAGATGGTGCGATCTGGTTCACGGATCCAGGGTACGGGATTCAGGGCAACTATGAGTCCTCGGCCGAGCGAGCCTTCGAGCTGCCCACGAACGTTTACCGCTTGGACCCCGTCACGGCTGTTGCTACCGTCGTCGCGGGCGACTTCGTGAGGCCGAACGGTCTTGCGTTCTCACCCGATGAGACGCAGCTCTACATCGTCGATTCCGCCGGAGCTGCCCTTGGAGGGCCCTCTCACATTCGTGTCTTCGACGTGCGAGCTAAGTCTCTCGCGCATGGCCGGGTTTTCGCTGACATGGGCAAGGGATCGACGGATGGGATACGAACGGACGTGCACGGAAACCTGTGGTGCACTTACGGATGGGCGGACCGTTCGGAGGACGGCGTGCGCTGCTATGCATCCAACGGCGACCTCATCGGCAAAGTTCACCTGCCCGAGACTCCCGCAAATCTCACCTTCGGTGGTCCCAAGCGCAATCGGCTATTTGTGTGCGCGAGCACGTCGATCTACGCGGTGTACCTCAACGATATGGGAAGTCAGCTGCCCTAGCGGCATTCCATGGGTCGACGCCTGTGAGCGAAGCAGCTGAGGCGCGGTCACGTCGATCCAACGACCGCGCTACTGGAACGGTGCGCTACGGCATTGTCGCGCTCATCTGCGGGTGCGTCACCTTCAATTACCTCGATCGCGCGCTGCTTGGCATCGCGCTGCCCGATCTGCAGCGAGAATTCTCACTACACGCCGCTTGGTCCGGGCTGTTGCTGTCGGCCTTTTCCTGGACCTACTTTCTGGCTCAGTTGCCAGCGGGCGCATTGTTGGACCGGTTCGCTGTAAAGACGATCTACGTCTTCTCGATCCTCGGGTGGTCTGTCGTCACCGTGCTTCATGGCCTGGCCGCCGGATTTCGATCGCTGATGGGTCTGAGGCTCGCACTGGGGCTGGCCGAGGCGCCGTGCTTTCCGGCCAACAACAAGATCGTGTCGATGTGGTGCCCGCGAAGTGAGCGAGCCCGAGCGGTCAGTCTCTACACAGCTGCGGAGTACGTAGGGCTCGGATTCTTAAGTCCCATCTTATACTGGGGGCTGCACGTCCTCGGTTGGCGAGCGCTCTTCGTCGTTAACGGATTGATCGGTATTGGATACGGCCTGCTGTTTGCGCATCGCTACCACGATCCTCAAGCGCACCCGCACCTGGGCGATGCCGAGGAGCGCCTGATTAGGCGTGGGGGGGGCCTCACCACCAGCCCCCTCTCCGCAGGGTTTAGATTTGCGACGGTTGGGGGGTTGCTGCGCCATCGGCAGGTGCTCGGAGTGTGCTTGGGGCAGTTCGCGGTGCACTCCACCTTGACCTTCTTTCTGACGTGGTTCCCCGCTTATCTGGTCACGGCACGTCATATCGACTGGATCCGGGCGGGCTTCATGGCAAGCCTGCCCTATGTGGCTGGGTTCGCTGGCATTCTGCTTGCCGGATGGTGGTCGGACCGGCTGCTTGCGCGGGGGCGGTCGATCAGTGTTGCCCGCAAGGCTCCGGTGATCACCGGCCTGGCAGTTGCGAGTGTCATTGTCGCAGCGAATTTCGTCCAGTCGAGCACATTCATCGTCGCCATCCTTGCGATCGCGTTCTTCGCGCAGGGCATGTCGGGCTCATCCTGGTCCGTGATCTCGGAGATCGCCCCGCCGGCGCAGCTTGGCCTGGTTGGCGGGCTCTTTAACGCGTGCGGCAACCTTGCCGGGATCGTTACGCCCGCCGCCATCGGTCTCATCGTCCAAGCGACGGGCTCGTTCGCCGGTGCACTGTACTTCGTGGGCGGCGTCGCGTTGCTCGGTGCGGGAGCGTGGATCTTCGTCGTCGGTCCCCTCGAGCGCGTGGACCGTGCGGATCCTGTATCGGCCTGAGCGGTCGCGCATTCGTGGTGTCGAGAGCCGCCGATCCGTACTGACGCGGATGCCCCGAATAGTCAAATGTCTGAGGAATGATCAATAGTCGGACAATATGCTATCGTGACGAAAACTGAATTTCAGGGGTGGCCATGTCCCACAGTGCGAGCATGCGTTGCTGCGCCGTGCTGATCTTGATGGCCGGCGTCGCCTCGACGCTATCCCTGCCCTCTACGAGCGCGGGCACGGAGGCGAGACGTGAGGACTTCGGGCGCTTGAGCGATGGCAGGCCGGTTGCGGCGGTCGAGCTGAAGAATTCCCATGGGGTCAGTGCGCGGATCATGAGCTATGGGGCGACCTTGCAGTCGCTCGTGGCGCCCGATCGCCGCGGGCAGGGCGCCGATATCGTGCTGGGCTATGACGATGCCTTGAGCTATGAGCGCCGGGCGAACTACTTCGGCGCGACGATCGGGCGGTTTGCGAACCGGATCGGCGGTGCGCGCTTTGCGCTCGACCAGAAGGTCTACCCACTCTCTCAGAACGACTCGGGCAACTCCCTGCACGGTGGCGCGCGGGGCTTTGATAAGCAGCTGTGGCAGGTGCTGTCCGTGCGAAGCGGACCGGTAGCCTCTGTGGAGCTCGCTCTCACCAGCCCCGCGGGCGATCAGGGCTATCCCGGGACGCTCAAAGTCCGCGTTCAATACACTCTCGATGAGTCGGGTGCTCTGAGCATCGACTACGATGCAACGACGGATGCGCCGACGGTGGTGAACCTGACCAATCATGCACTCTTTAACCTCGCAGGCGAGGGGGGCACCCAGGGCGTACTGCATCACCGACTGATGATTCCCGCGAGCCACTACACCCCAGTGGACTCCGCGCTCATTCCCACGGGCGAGCTGCGCGCCGTGGCGGGAACTCCGTTTGATTTTCTCCATGCTCGGGTGATTGCTGAAGGGATCCGTGACGGTCGCGATGCGCAGATCGTCGCCGGGCGGGGTTTTGACCACAACTTTGCCCTCGATGCCGGTCTCACGCGCGAGCCGAAGCTCGCGGCTCGCCTGGAGGATCCTGACTCCGGCCGGGTACTGGAAATCCTGAGCACCGAGCCTGGTGTGCAGGTGTACACGGGTAACTTCTTGAATGGCACCTTGATTGGCAAGCACGGCCACCTCTACCGGATGGGCGATGGGATTGCACTGGAGCCGCAGAAGTTTCCGAATGCACCCAATGAGCCGCGCTTTCAGTCGGCGCGCTTGGATCCCGGGGCGGCCTATCACCACCGCATGGTCTTCAAACTAAAGACCCTACCTTGATTTGAGGTGAAGTGAGCTCTATGCCTTCGAGCCCCCCGAAACTGCGCAGCCGCGCCTGGTTCGATGCTCCGCACAACATCGACATGACCTCGCTCTATTTGGAGCGGTACCTGAACTTCGGTATCAGCCTCGAGGAGTTGCGCTCGGGGCGTCCCATGATCGGTATCGCGCAGACGGGCTCGGACCTCTCGCCCTGCAATCGCCATCACCTCGTGCTCGCCGAGCGCCTGAAGGAAGGCATCCGCGAGGCCGGCGGCATCGCGCTTGAATTCCCCGTTCATCCCATCCAGGAGACCGGCAGGCGTCCGACCGCTGCTCTCGATCGCAATCTCGCCTACCTCGGCCTGGTCGAGACGCTCCATGGTTATCCCATCGATGGAGTCGTGCTGACCACGGGCTGCGACAAGACCACCCCGGCGTGCCTGATGGCGGCGGCGACGGTGAATATCCCGGCGATCGCACTGTCGGTAGGACCCATGCTCAACGGTTGGTTCAAGGGAGAACGCACCGGATCGGGCACGATTGTCTGGCGGGCGCGTCGGATGCTCGCGGCAGGTGAGATTGACCGCGAGGGCTTCATCCGCCTCGTGGCCTCCTCCGCACCCTCGACCGGCTTTTGCAACACCATGGGCACGGCGACGACCATGAACTCGCTGGCCGAGGTGCTGGGAATGATGCTGCCCGGCACGGCGGTCATTCCGGCACCGTACCGCGATCGACAAGAGGCGGCCTATCACACTGGTCGCTGCATCGTCGCTATGGTTGCCGCGGACCGCAAACCCTCGGACATCATGACGCGCGATGCGTTTCTGAACGCGATCGTGGTGGCCGCGGCGCTTGGAGGATCGACCAATGCGCCGATCCATCTCATCGCGATCGCAAGACAGGCAGGCGTGGCGCTCGAGCTTAATGACTGGCAGACGTACGGCCGCGGTGTGCCGCTGCTGGTCAACCTACAGCCCGCTGGCGAGTACCTCGGGGAGGACTTCTACCGCGCGGGCGGTGTGCCCGCCGTCGTGCGCGAGCTCATGCGCGGTGGCCTCATCCGCGAGAGCGCGCTCACGGTCAATGGACACAGTATCGCGGAGAACTGTGGGGCCGCTGAGATTGCCGACCCGCGCGTGATCCGCCCGCTCGCCCAGCCACTCTCTGCCGAGGCGGGTTTTCGCGTGTTGCGAGGCAATCTGTTCGATGCGGCGATCATGAAGACGAGCGTGATCAGCGCCGAGTTCCGCGCCCGCTATCTCTCCAACCCCGACGATCCGGACGCTTTCGAGGGTCCGGTGGTGGTGTTCGATGGTCCTGAGGACTACCACCGGCGAATCGACGACCCTGCGCTTGGGATTACCCCCGAGACGCTGCTCATCATGCGCGGGGTGGGTCCCGTCGGCTACCCAGGCTCAGCCGAGGTCGTGAACATGCGACCGCCTGATTATCTCATCCGCTTGGGCGTGAATGCGCTCCCGTGCATCGGCGACGGTCGCCAGTCCGGAACTTCCGCCTCGCCCTCGATCTTGAACGCCTCCCCGGAGGCTGCGGTCGGCGGTGGCCTCGCGCTGCTGCGCACCGGTGATCGCGTACGCATTGACCTCAAGCGGGGGACTGCGAACGTGCTGCTTGAGGATGCAGAGCTCGAGCGGCGAGGGCGCGAGCTCAAGGCTTGCGGCGGATTCCCCTACCCACCCTCGCAGACTCCCTGGCAGCAGATCCAGCGCTCACTCGTGGGGCAGATGGACACAGGCGCCATTCTCGAGGGGGCGGAGAAATACCAGCGGCTCGCGCAAACCTCTGGTCCCCCCCGTGACAACCATTAGAGCGCTAGTCGTCATCCCGCAGGGCGAACTCGGTGTCCGCGAGCGCAAGCTTCACAAGCTCGGCCATGCTCGTACGCGCCGCCTCGGGCTCGCCTGCCTCGATCGCATCAAAGAGTGCCTGATGATCGGGAACGGGATCGCGCGGCAGGCGGCGCTTTCTTTGCTTGTAGATCGTCGTCCAGGCGATGGCAGCGAGGATGGTGCTGGCCAGGGCGAGCACCGCCTCGTTGCGCGTCGCCTCGAGCATGGTGAGGTGGAAGAGCTGATCGGCAAGCCGACCCTCCTCGGTGGCAAGTCCAAAACGTGCCATGTCGGCGAGCGCGGTGCGCATGCGCGCGACGTGCGCGGCGCGTCGGCGGGATGCGGCGAGCGCGGCAGCGCCGGGCTCGAGGATGAGGCGCAGTTCGAAGAGGTCGCGCAGGAACTTGGCGCTCGGCTCGGACTGGAACTGCCACGCAAGGAGGTCCGGATCGAGCAGGCTCCACTGGCGGCGCGGGCGCACACGCGTGCCCGCTTTGGGTCGACCCTCCACCAGTCCTTTCGCGGCGAGGGTGCGGAAGGACTCCCGCAGCGCGGATCGGGAGATGCCCAGCTTCGCAGCGAGCTCGAGCTCGCCGGGAAACACATGCCCTTCGGGGTACTCCCCGCTCAGGATTCTGATCGCAAAGTGCTGGGCGAGCGAGCCGCTGCGGCGGCGCCGGTCGTGCATCTGCAGCAGGCCGGCAGGGATGCCCCGGTCGAGGCGAGTGGCCGGCATTGTGTGCATTCCTCCATGCAGGATCCTAGCGCAGTCGCATCGCATTTTGAGAGTACCGAGCCAATGAACAGGCGATCAACAGCCGAATGAGGGTGCGAATGTCCACACATTGGCGGCACATGCTCTTTGCGACCCTATCGTGCTTGGTGGGGGCATCGGCCGCGGCGGGCGCCGACCGAACGGTGACGGTGCTCCTCGATCGCGCGCACCCGGGGGCGCGCATCGACCGCAACATCTTCGGACAGTTCGCCGAGCATCTCGGCACGGGCATCTACGGAGGGGTCTGGCTCGGCTCGAATTCCTCCATTCCCAACGTACGCGGTATCCGCAGTGATGTGGTGGCGGCGCTACGCGCGCTCAAGGTTCCCAACGTGCGCTGGCCAGGTGGCTGTTTTGCCGATGAGTATCACTGGCGCGATGGCATCGGCCCCGCCGATCAGCGTCGGCGCAGAGTCAACGCCAACTGGGGCGGGGCCATCGAGCCCAACACCTTCGGCACGCATGAGTATTTCGATTTCCTCGAGCAGATCGGCAGTGAGGCCTACGTGTCGATCAACGTGGGCTCGGGTACGGTGCAGGAGGCCGCCGACTGGCTCGAGTACATGACCGCCGACACCCGCACCAGCCTCGGTCGCGAGCGGGCAGCGAATGGTCATCCGCAGCCCTTCAAGGTGCGCTTCTTGGGGATCGGCAATGAGTCTTGGGGCTGCGGTGGCTCGATGACACCCGAGCATTACGTCGAGGAGCTGAAGATCTTCAGCCGCTATCCACGCAACTACAACCTCGCCCAAGCCGACACCGAGCCCATGCAGCGCATTGCGGTGGGCGCAGACGACAGCAAGAACGAATACATCGAAGCGGTGATGAAGGCCTGGCACGAGCGTGTGTGGAGCTGGGACATCCAGGGTGTTTCGCTGCACTCCTACACAGCTGATCACTTTCCAGCGCAGCACCCGAGCGTGCAGTTCGGCACCACCGAGTATGCGCGCATGCTCAAGCTCACCTTGCGCATGGACGATCTTATCGCGCAAGACGCCGCGATCATGGATCGGTATGACCCCGCGAAGAAGCTTGCGCTCGCGATCGACGAATGGGGCATTTGGCTCGCGCCGCTTGCGGGGACCAATCCCGGCTTCCTGGTGCAGCAGAATTCGCTCCGCGATGCGCTGCTCGCCTCGCTCAACCTCAATATCTTCGTTCGCCATGCCGAGCGCGTTCGCATGGCGAACATTGCCCAGATGGCGAATGTGCTGCAGGCGATGATCATGACCGATGAGGGACGCATGGTCCTGACGCCGACCTACCACGTGTTTCGGATGTACGTGCCGTTTCAGGATGCGGCCTCGATTCCGGTGCGTATCGATGCCGGCACCTATGTCGAGGGGGCCGTGAGCTTGCCGCGACTTGATGCGATCGCCGCGGTCGATGCTGCGGGCGTGACTTGGCTCGCGCTCACCAATCTCGATCCCGATCATTCCGCGCGGATCGATGTGATGATCACGGGCTTGAGCGCGCGTAGCGCGGACGCTGAGACCCTGACGGGAGCGCACGTCGATGCGGTCAACAGTTTCGCTGCGCCCTCGACAGTTGCCCCGCGAACGCTTCGGGCCGAAGCACGAGGCGGGTCCGTCGCGCTCGAGCTGCCGCCAAAATCGGTGAGCGTGGTGCAGATCCGCGGCGAGAACCGATGAGCGGCGAGGGCACCGTAACGGCGGTACGCCGCGGGCACAGCCGCCAGGTGCGGATTCTCTCCCCAGCGGCGGCCCTAAGGCTGCTCGCAAGCCTCTTTTTCATCTGGGGTTTCATCACGGTCATCAATAACACACTGCTACCGCATTTAAAGAGCGTATTCGAGCTCAACTACGCGCAGACGACGCTCATCGAGTCGGTATGGTTCATCGCCTACTTTGCCGCCTCGATCCCCTCCGCGAAGCTCATCGAGCGCATAGGCTACCGCCCCGCACTTGTGATCGGACTTCTCGTCATGGCGCTTGGAGCGCTTGGCATGGTGCCGGCGGCTCGCATGCCCTCCTATACCGTGACGCTTCTGGCGTTGTTTGTGATCGCAAGCGGCATCACGTTGCTACAAGTGGCCGCCAATCCCTATGTCGCGGTCCTGGGCGAGCCGCAAAGGGCCTCCTCACGCCTTAATCTCGTGCAGGCCTTCAACTCACTCGGGACGACTCTCGCCCCGCTCTTCGGCGGCTACTTGATCCTCGGGCGCTCCTTGGCTGGAAGGGCCCAATCGGGCGCGATGCTCTCTGCCGCGGAGCGAATTGCGGACGCTCGGGCCGTACAGCTCCCGTATGTGATCGTGGCGGGCGTGCTGATCCTCCTCGCGGCGCTCTTTTTGAGCGTCCATCTGCCCGACATGGGCCGGGAGACGAGAAGGGTGTCGGCCGAGGAGCGTCGCGGTCACTCGCTCTGGCGGCATCGTAACCTCGTGCTCGGTGTGCCAGCGATCTTCATCTACCTGATCGCGGAGATCGGCGTCGCCAATCTCTTCATCAACTTCGTGTCGCAGCCGAACATCGCCCACTTGACGCACGAGCGCGCTTCGCACTATCTGTTCCTGCTCTGGGGTGGAATGATGGTGGGCCGCTTCGCCGGCAGCTACCTGATGCGTGCCGTGCGGGCCGAGAGTGTCCTCGCAGCCTTTTCGATCAGCGCCTGCGTGTGCATGCTCGTGACGAGCTTCGCCCAAGGCAGTGCCGCCCTATGGGCCCTCATCCTCGTGGGCGTCTTTCACTCCATCATGTTCCCCACGATCTTCACGCTCGGTATCCGCGGCCTGGGGCCGCTTACGGAGGAGGGGGCGGGACTATTGATCATGGCGATCGCGGGGGGCGCGCTGGTCATCGTGCAGGGCTGGCTCGCCGATGTCTTCGGGCTGCAGCGCTCGTTCCTGCTGACCGCGGCGTGCGAGCTCTACGTGCTGTTTTACGCACTCTGGGGCGCGCGCCCGCTGCGCGGGTCGGGAGAGGAGATGACAGCGGAGCGGCGGCTCGCATGAGGCTACTCTTACGAGCGGCGGACTCAGCCTCCGAACGGGCACGGCGGCAGTCCGCGAACGCCCGGCTCGAGCATCAGCAGGCCACCGGCGTGCGGCTGGCAGGCGAGGGCTTTCGCCCCCAAGCCGATCCTCGCGCTGGTCACGTACAGCCCATCGAGCGCCTCGCCCGCGAACACCGGCCAGCTGAGGCGCTGCACGGGCAGCGCAATCTCTGCAACGATCGTCCCGTCAGGCGACAAGCGCCGCACGCACCAGCCGTCCCAGAAGGCGATCCAGACGTGATCCTCGGCGTCGGTGGTCATGCCGTCGGGATAGCCCTGCTCCGCCGAGAACTGGGCAAACGCTCGCTCGGAGAGCGGCGCGCCGTTTTCATTGAGCGTGACGGCGCTGATCTGTCGGCGCCCTGTGCCGGTGATCAACATCGTGCCGTCGGCGAGAAAGCACGGCCCGTTGGGCACCCGCATCTTGGAGCGCACCCGCGTGAGCCGGCGCTCGCGATCGAGCCGATAGCGCGAACCGCGCGCCTCGCGCTCGCCGCCTGGGAGCAGCCGTGAGCCTCGCCCTGGTTCAGTTCCGCGAGGCGAGCGGCGAGCGCGGCGTAGCTGCGATCCGCGATATGGGGCAAGCGCTGCGCATCCCCGGAGCGAGCACGACGCTCGCATTGGCGCACGCGGCGGCTGCCCTTGGAGTGCCGCTCGGTAAGCACGTCGACGCGCAGCGCCGAGGTTCCCCAGTCGACCTCCCGACGGTGCAGCTCCTGGCGCCGATCGACCATGAGGATCCCGCACACCTGCTCTTAAGCGGCACCGGCCTCACCCATCTCGGATCCGCAGAGGAGCGCGACCGGATGCATCGCCAGATGAGCGCCGCTACGCAGCAGAGCGATTCCATGAGGATGTTCCTGATGGGCGTCAAGGGCGGAAAACCGACCGCTGGGCCCGGCGTGCAGCCTGAATGGTTCTATAAAGGCGACGGGTCGAGTCTCGTGGCACCGGGTGCACTACTGCCCGTGCCCGACTTCGCACTCGATGCGGGCGAGGAGCCCGAGCTGGCCGGTATCTATCTGATTGCACGGGATGGCACTCCGCGGCGGCTCGGCTTTGCGCTCGCCAACGAATTCTCCGATCACGTAACCGAGCGTGAGAACTACCTGTGGCTTGCACATTCGAAGCTGCGTCCCGCGGCGCTCGGGCCCGAACTGCTCGTGAGCGAGCTACCCGGGAGCATCATCGGCACGAGCCGGATCCTGCGCGCCGGAGCTGTGCTCTGGGAGAGGGCTTTCTGCTCCGGTGAGGAGCATATGTCGCACTCCATCGCCAATCTCGAGTATCACCATTTCAAGTACGCATCCTTCCGCCGCCCGGGCGATGTGCACGTGCACTTCTTCGGTACGGGGACGCTATCCTTCGCCGATGGCTTTCGCAGCGAGCCGGGAGACATCTTCGAGATCTCGGCGCCGCCCTTTAGCTTGCCGGTGCGCAATCCGCTCGGCTCTCTTGCAACTCCACCGATCAACGTGCGCCCGCTATGAGTGCACTGCGTATCGCGATCGTCGGACTCGGCAAGATTGCCCGCAAGGAGCACATGCCAGCGATTTCCGCCTCCTCGCGCTTCAGCCTGGTCGCCGCGGTCGATCCGGTGGGCTCTGCGCAGAATGTGCCGGTGTACCGCAATCTCGCGAGCTTCCTTGACTCGGGTATCGCGGCGGACGCGCTCGCGATGTGCCAGCCACCGCAGTATCGCCACGATGCTGCCTACCTCGCGTTGCGCGCGGGCAAGCATGTGCTGCTCGAGAAGCCTCCCGGTGTCAGCGTCGCGCAGGTGCAGGAGCTCACTGAGCTGGCCTCGGCCTCGGCCAGGACCCTGTTTGTCGCATGGCACTCGCGCTATGCCGCAGGCGTCGAGCCGGCGCGCGCGTGGCTCGCGGGACGGCGAATCGAGCGCATCAGGATCCTCTGGAAAGAGAACGTGCGAGAGTGGCATCCCGGCCAGCAGTGGATCTGGGAGCCGGGCGGGTTCGGTGTCTTCGATGCCGGAATCAATGCGCTGTCGATTCTGACCCGGCTCGTGCCGGGACTGCCGCGTCTTAAGGACGGGACGCTCGAGGTACCCGAGAATCGCGCTACGCCGCTCGCCGCTCGCCTTGAGCTCGTGCTCGCCGCGGGCATCCCCATAGACGCGCAGTTCGACTTCCTGCAGGAGGGGCCGCCGCGCTGGGAGATCTCAATCGATACCGATGCGGGCGAGCTGGCACTCACGGCTGGCGGTGCGGCGCTCGAGATTTGTGGGCAAATCCACCCCCTCGGCGCAGAGTGCGAGTACCGCGCGCTCTACGAGCGCTTTGCGCAGCTCATCGATGCCGGCTCGAGCGATGCGGACCTGGCGCCGCTGGCTGTCGTCGACGACGCCTGGGCACATTGCGGCCGCCGAACCGTGCAGGCCTTTACTGACTGACGAGACTCACTCGTTGAAGATCGATGAGGGGTGTGCAGATGACACACGCGAAGGGCTTCTCGAGCGCATTGCTGATCGGGCTGCTCATGGCTTCGGCGCGCGTCGCTGCGCAACCCGATCCGGCGGATCCCGCCAATTCCGACATCCCGGCCGACACGCCCATGGGCTCGGGCCCCTACCGCGCGATTATGGAGATGGATCGCACCCTGCCCACCCATACCCTCTACAGACCCGCGGATCTGTCGAAGGCCGGCAAGCTGCCTGTAGTTCTCTGGGGTAACGGCGCCTGCTGGAACGCCGGGAATGCGTTCCGGTGGTTTCTCAGCGACATCGCTTCCTATGGCTACTTCGTGATCGCGTTGGGCCCGATCGTGAAGCAGCAGCTGCGCATGGAGCAGCAGTCGATGATCCCGGTCGCCCCAACGGGGCCGCCGGATCTTGCGCGGGCGAAGCTGCCGCCTCCACAAACGCACTCCGGACAGCTCATCGAGGCGCTCAACTGGGCCATCGCCGAGAATGAACGCAGCGGCAGCCGCCTGCGCGGGCACTTGAATACGGCGGCTGTGGCCGTCATGGGTCAGTCCTGCGGTGGCGCGCAGGCGCTCGAGGTCTCCGCGGATCCGCGGATCGTAACTACAGTGATTTGGAACAGTGGCCTGTTCCGTGAGCCGACCGCCATGGGCGGCGGCAGGGCTCTCACGCGAGAGGACCTGAAACAACTGCACGCGCCCACGGCCATCATCAGCGGGGACGAGGAGGACATCGCATTCGTCAACGCTGAGGAGAACTTCGAGCTGATCAAGCGCATTCCGGTCTTTCGCGCGTACGCGCGCGGCGTGCTGCATTCGGGTACCTACGGGCAGCGCTACGGAGGGGAATTCGCGGGCGTCGCGGTGGGATGGCTCAACTGGCAGCTCAAGCACGATGCACGCGCGGCCAAGATGTTCGTCGGCAGGGATTGTGGCCTGTGCGTGAATCCTCACTGGGTCGTGCGCACCAAGAACATGCCATGAGACTTGAAATTAAAGGTGTGAGGTCATGAAAAAGTGAGCCCGTGGGCCGCCACCGCCCGCGGGAGGCAACGGCGCTCAAAGTCACATGTTAGGTTTCGTTCGACCTAAGACCACTGCTTCGAATAGGGGAACATGCGAAGGGTTCATTGGCGTTGCGTAGGGTTTGCCCATTTGTGGAGCGATGGCTGTGGATTCGCCAGCGCCTTCCGATCAGCGAGCGGCTCTGGCGCAGATGCTTGCCAAGGAGGCCAATACTCCGGACACCCGGGAACGGGTCCCTTCCCGGCCGTGAAGGAAGAAACACCGAGTCTTCCCGATCATGTGCTGTATCGACCGGCGCATCTGAATGAGTCTGGGCGGCAAGACAGATATTGCGTACGCTAATGGCACTGATGACTTTACACGCATCGATAAGGTGCCCGTATTTCTCGGCAACATCCTGAATGTCGGCCACGGAGGAACTTATTGGGAGCCGAACGGTGGTAAAGCCGCAGCGGTCGTCGTGGCGTGGCTCAATTGGCAGCTGCGCGGCGACCAACGTGCGGCACGAATGTTCGTGGGCGAGGATTGCGGCTTGTGCAGGGACTCGGCGTGGACCTCGCAAAAGAGAAAAATCGACGTGACGGATTGAGCCGATGCCTGAAGGACTGATGCGAAGCAACACTTTCACGGCGCGACGACCCCTCACAAGACGCCGTGGGTGAGAAGACTCAGGTCGCGATCATCGGTGCAGGTCCCTCCGGGCTATTGCTCTCGCAGCTGCTGCGCGATCACGAATCATTATGCCCATATCAGGCTACGGACAAGGCATGGCGTGGCAAAGATTCGCAGAGAAGAACGGCAGGACGTGGTTTTGGAATCGGTCCGCGACGGCACTCGTGTGCGTCCCGTGGTAGACCTCGAACTGGACCCCGAGACCGTAGCGCGCAAAGGCCGCCTCCAATTGCCTCGCATCCTCGCGTCCGGGGTCTTCATCGCCCACGTCCAGCCCGATGGCACGGTACCTGTGCAGATTTCCGACGTACTGATCGATGAAGGCGAGCGGGGCGTTGGCCGCCCATTTGGCCAGAATGATTGGCTCGACGACGCCTTCGCGGACCGGCAGGTCGAGGTAGAGCGGTGGATTCTTCGGGTTCGGGGACCAGGCGGCAGCCACCGCCAGCTGCGCCCGGGCGCCCAGCGGCAAGCTCGCGGCATCCTGGGGCGAGTGCATCGCCGCGACGCTCACTTCGAAGTCCCGCTGCGCCTGTTCCGGCGTGAGATTTCCTCCACCCATTCGCGGCAGTTCCGCCGGATGCGGCGCGAGCAGTCCTGGGCTCATGATGTACACACTGCCGAACACGTCAGGATGCTTCATGCCGATACGCACTGCGCCATAGCCGCCCATGGAATGACCCACCAGGCCACGGCCATTACGCGTTGCTAGCGTGCGGTAATGCGCATCGATATACGCGACGACGTCATGTGCGATGAAGCCCTCGAAGTCACCGGTAGTGACCGAAGAGGAGTAGATGGACCCGCCATAGACCGTCTTTGAATCCGGCAGCACAACGATCATCTCCTTGGCTCCCTGAGCGAATGCGCCCTCGATCGTCTGCGGCACATGAATCTCGTGCGTCCACTGCTCAGCGCCGATGGAGTAACCATGAAGCGCGTACACCACTGGAAAGCGCCGTCGAGTATCTCGGGAATAGCTCGGGGGCAGGAAAACGATGACGTCGCGATCGACGGCGTCTTTCTCGAGATTGCCCTCCAGCGAGACCCCATGCACCTTGATGTGCTCAACGGTGACCGGCCTTGCCCCGGACACGATGGGAGGCGTGAGTGTCTGCACCTGTGCTCGTACGGCAGGGCTCCAGGGCAGGAACATCGTCACGGCCAGCAGGCACCAGCGTGGTTGGATCGCTCTCATGGCACTCCCGTTTCGATAGGCTCCGGGCAAGGGCCAACTTTCGCACCCAAAGCCGCGGTCATGCAAATCGTTTGTGCCGACTGAGTTGCCGCTGCGATCGATCATCCCTTCAGATATCCGATTACGAGGCGCGCGCCTTCATCGATGAGCGCTTCCATCCTTTCGTCTGCCAGCATCTTCGAATTGTGCAGCACCGCGTTGTGCGTCAACGCCTCGATAGCGGTCACGCATACGAAGGATGCGAGCTCCAGGTCATCGACCGCCAGTTCATCCCGGTGGGATTGCAGATAAGTGCGGAACAAAGCGTAGTTCTCAGAATTGAAGGGTTCCGAATTCTCTAGCTTTCCCACGCGGGGAATCTGCTCGGCGAGAACACGATGCAGCTTGGGGTCGACGCGGTGCGCCTTAACCGCAACCGCGACAAGCTTGCGCACTGCCTTGTCCACCGGTTCCACCAGAACCTCCGCCAACTCGGCGTGGACCACTTGCATGATCTCCTGCTGGTGCCGCTCGATGACCGCCGTGACGAGCGCCTCCTTGCTGGGAAAATATTGGTAGAGCGAGCCGACGCTCACCCCGGCGACTGCCGCAATGTGGTTGGTGCTCGTCTTGTCGTAGCCTTCCTTGACGAGAAT